>Ga0209343_10000072_pt1 | contig 121053 bp, 106 predicted proteins | sample RifCSPlowO2_02_FD_184026 | JGI IMG/M metagenome (GOLD analysis project Ga0209343, IMG submission 184026) | Groundwater microbial communities from Rifle, Colorado - Rifle CSP2_plank lowO2_0.2 (SPAdes) (version 2) | ecosystem: Environmental > Aquatic > Deep subsurface > Groundwater | place... | reverse complement strand
GGCAGTTCGGAGTGTAGGGGCGAATGGCATTCGCCCAGTGGAATTTCCCCTCTAAAAAGAGGGGAGAAAGGGGTGTGTAATAAAACCCCAAACCCTAACGACAGGAACGAAACACACCCCCAGCCCCTCTTGTTAGAGGGGAGGAGTGGGGTTGCCCCGAAGGAAGATGTTTCTCCTCGCCCCTTGCGGGAGAGGGATAGGGTGAGGGGTGTCTCTCTTAAAGAAGAACTAGTTGGTGCAAGGATAAAAGCGATACACGGTGAAGAGCCATCCGTTACAAAGGTCAGCTATTTTAAGGGCAATGACCCGTCTAAATGGAAGACAAATATTTCAACCTACGACTCAGTAAATCTTGGAGAAATCTACGACGGTATAGAACTGAAGTTGAGGGCTTACGGAAATAATGTAGAAAAATTGTTTTGTATAAAGCCTGGAGCAGACCCTGAACAGATAAAGATACGGTTGAGTGGAGTAAAAGGTTGCGGAGTACAGAATGCGGAAATAACACACCCCTTAGTCCCCTCTCGAGATGTGATAAATCCGAAATCCGATGCTTCGACTTCGCTCAGCATGACGTCATTCCTAGCAGAGTCGAGGAACCAAAATCCAAAATTACAGATAAACAAATCTGGTGAGCTTGAAGTTGAAACAGAGCTTGGGTCTGTAAAGTTCACAAAGCCCGTGGCATATCAGGAGATTGAGGGTAAGAGGGTTGAGGTAGAATGTAAATATACGATTGCGGATTGTGGAATGCAGAATGCGGAATATAAAACAAATCCGAAATCCAAAATTCGAAATCTGTCCTCGACTTCGATCGGGGGTCCTAAATCAAGAAATTCCGACACAAAAAATCCAAAATCCGCAATCCAAAATCAAAAATTAGAGTACGGTTTCAAGGTCGCCTCTTACGACAAATCCAAAGACCTCATCATTGACCCACTGCTTGCCTCTACGTATCTGGGAGGATCTGATGATGATTATAGCCGTTCTCTTGCCCTGGACACAAGCGGGAACGTATATGTGACGGGGGAGACTGGGTCAACAGACTTTCCGACGACGAGCGGGGCTTATGATACCTCTTATAATGATTCTGGTGACGTCTTTGTCTCGAAGCTGGATGGTAGATTATCGAGCCTGCTGGCATCTACGTACCTGGGCGGGTCAATTCATGATTATGTTTATTCCCTCGCCCTCGACACAAGCGGGGATGTATATGTGACGGGGTATACTCAGTCAACAAACTTTCCCATCACAGATAATGCATACGATACTTCTTTTAATGTTCAGGAATATAATAATGGAGACTTATTTATATCAAAGCTCAATAATGATTTGACACAATTACTTGCATCCACGTACCTGGGCGGGTCTGGTGATGATTGGGGTAGGTCTCTCGCCCTTGGCACAAGCGGGAATGTATATGTGACGGGGATTACTGATTCATCAGACTTTCCGACGACGAGCGGGGCATATGACACCTCTTATAATGGTGGTGGTGATATCTTTGTCTCGAAGCTTGACAGTGGATTAATGAATCTACTTTCGTCAACATTTATTGGTGAGGGGTCGGTTCAATTTATCGTTATTGATAAAGAAGGGAATATATACATAACAGGTTATACAGGGTCATGGGACTTTCCGACGACGAGCGGGGCATATGATACCTCTTATAATATTGATGGTGATGGTGGCGATGTCTTTGTCTCGAAGCTGGACGGTGGATTAAGCAGCCTGCTGGCATCCACGTACCTGGGCGGGTCTGGTAGGGATGAGGTTTATTCTCTCATCCTCGACACAATCGCGGACGTCTATGTGACGGGGAATACTCAGTCAACAGACTTTCCTACCACGAGCGGGGCATATGATGCCTCTTATAATGGTGGTGATTATCATGGTGATGTCTTTGTCTCGAAGCTGAACGGTGGATTGACGAGCCTGCTGGCATCCACATTCTTGGGCGGCGATGGTAATGATTATGGTAATTCTCTTGCCATCGACACAAGCGGGGACGTCTATGTGGCTGGGACAACACGTTATTCGTCAGACTTTCCGACGACGCTCGGGGCGTATGACACCTCTTTTAATGGTTATTGGGATGTCTTTGTCTCGAAGCTGAACAATGGATTAAGCAGCCTGCTGGCATCCACGTACCTAGGCGGGTCTGATTATGATGAGGGTTATTCTCTCGCCCTCGACACAAGCGGGGATGTATATGTGACGGGATATACTTCTTCAAAAGACTTTCCTGGGTCAACAGACTTTCTGACCACGAGCGGGGCATATGATACCTCTTATAACGGTAGTGAGGATGTCTTTGTCTCAAAGCTGGATAGCGACCTTTCTGCATCAATTACCCCTATACCAACACCAACCGCAACACCAACAGTAACGCAAACGACAACGCCAACAGAGACGCCCACGCCAACGGCAACACCAACACCAACCCCAATTATTTGCAATGAGGCAACCGATATTGATGCAGAACCTGACTTATTAATATTAAGAGTAAAGATGCGCAATACTGTGATAGTTACTGTGACAGGCGAAGATAATTGCCCTGTAGAGGGAGATACTGTGGGAACAAAGGTATATTATCCAGAGATAGTAAGGGTTTCTCCAAGAAGGCAGGTTACAGATGAAAACGGAGAGGCGGTATTTACCATAAAGGCAAGGGGTAAAACAGGGGATGCGGTGGTTATATTTAGGGACGGTAGCCTGATTACGCAGGTGTCTGTAAAAGTGGTGAAGTAGGTGTAAGCTACAGCTATCAGGTGCCAATTGTCAGTCTTAGCTTCCAACAAAATAATGGCTGAGGTCTTTTGGAGTTGTAGAATTAGTACAAAATAAAAGTGCTACTTCAGTATTTATTTGATGTGTATTAAAAGATATTGGTATAATAAATTTACATTGGAATGGAAAAATGATAATTGTCTGTTTGATAATTTATGAACATGTTGCTCAAAATATCTCCAAACGGGAGATTATAAACAAGTAAATGGTAAATATTTGTATTTGTAGGTATGGTTAAAGAACCACCACCGTAACTATAAAACGGTTTTTGAAATTTCATGTAAAATCGTTGAAAACCTTATTGGCGCAGTCAAGTTACTTCTGCTATGAGGAGAAGAAAGATATGAAAAAAACACAGGCTACTTTAGAAACAATTCTGGAGGAGTTACAGGACATCAAGTCAAAGATTCAAAAGTTTGTTCTTTTGATTCCAGAAGAAAGCCTTAAAGGGTATAAAAATGCAACTCAAGTCAGGAAGGCATATATGAAGGCAACCAAAGATTTTCCGCAAGGGTAATCGAATGACCGTTCATAAGACAAGAGAGTTTAATGATGGATTAGAAGGGTTACCGTTTAAAATTAGGAAGCTTTACAAGAAACAAGAGGTTATTTTCAAAAGAAATTGGCTTGATCCCAGACTGCATATCAAGAGGCTTAAGGAGTTTTCAGGGGTATATTCATTCAGAGTCACCAGGCGGTATAGGGTTTTATTTTACTTCAGTAATTTAGATGCGGTATTTTTCAGTATCGGCCATAGAAAGGACATTTATAATATTTGAATCTACCACGTTGGGATGGGCAAAGCTGCCTCTCGTAAAAGCAAGTTATCCTGCCATAGAAAGTAATCACACACAATTCCATAAGTATCGTTACGGAGATTAAATAACCCCCCTGACATTGGCTGACAACTTATAATTCTATTTGAATTTGGCGAGTTGATGAAGAAAAGGACGGTACTTCCACTCTATATTATATTTGTTGCTTAACTTTTTAATCCTGCGCAGATACCTCTCATATAAACCGTCAGAAGTTTCCTTATATTGAGGGTCACAATAAAAGATGCGGCATCCAAGCGTCCTGAAATTCCTGATACTACATTTGTTGTATTTTAAAAACGGGCAAACGTTATCAGTAACATTAAAATCAGGCACCTCAACAAACTTTTCCAGGAAATCCGTCTCTATACTGCTTGTGTAAAGGACATGTTTATACTTACCGAAATCACAGCACGTTCCACACATTTTACATTCAGGATTTAACTGGTTCAACTCCTTTTCTAAATCCTGGTATATCTTGACTAACTCAATGTAAATTTTCGAATCAGTTGTTTTATCATTACATTGAGTATCAATCAAAGCGGGACTCATATATCTTTAGATTCTCCTGTATTGTTTTAAATGCGTGTAATTCCCCTGTACCCACACCGGGACATGTCTTTTTTGATTTTTCCCATTCTTCCGTGTTTTCCAGATTTGACGTCCAGAATGGGAATGTCCTGCATTGACACGGTCTAACGGAATAAATCCTGCACCCATTATCATACATGACACAATCCCCACTTCCATATTCTATAAGACTTAACCGCCCATTAATGCTCCTTATATAGTTTCTTGCAAACGACTCCCTTGTGATACCAAGGAACGATGCTATTTCATCCATCTCTCTTTCATTTACCCATACAACGCCCGGTTCGCCACGACAGCACCTCCTGCAACGTTGACACTCGAACATCAGTCCGCCTTTATACCATGGTTGTATATTATCCATTACGTTCTTTATTTTTTGCCTTGCATTGTCCATACATTAAATATTCAAATATTTCTGATGTAAAATCTCATCCTGTTTTTTGCTTTAATTTCTATCAATCACCTTAATTCATTTATTTTGTTTTAAAAAAAGATAATTGTGTATCACCATAAATACGAACGTCATACAAATCCAGATTGGACGCTTCAGCAGGTATTGTAAAATCAGACTTCGTGTGTTGTAAGATTAAAATACCGTCTGTATGCACAATATGACTACTGCATAAATTATCAAATAATATCAAAAGTTTATCCCGATATGGAGATTTTTCTACCAAAGGGTACGGCGGACCGGCAAAGACTATATTAATTTTCAGATTGTCTTTTTCAAGGTAAGGAATGATTTCTAACACATCGCATCTTAAAACCTGTGCCTTGTCCTTGAGTTTTGTTGTCTCAAGGTTTTTTTTAATAACCTGAATTGCTTCTCTATCAATCTCAACAAAAGTACAGTACTTCGCATCCCTGCTCAGCGCCTCAATCCCTATCGCACCTGTGCCTGCGTACAAATCGAGCATAATACTATCAGGAATGACATTAGAAAGTATATTAAACAGGGACTCCTTTATGCTGTCAGCTATGGGCCTTGTCTGCAATCCCTTTATTGACTTAAGGTGAATACCTCTTGCTGCGCCGGCAATTACCCTCACAGTTTGTTAGCACCTGTTTTTATAACTAACTGGGTCGCCATAGCAAGATTATCGTGTGAACTTCCGGCATCAATCCACCAACCGTCCAGGGCATCATACATCATTAACCCATGTTTTATGTAATAATTGTTCACGTCTGTAATTTCGAGTTCACCACGGTCAGAGGGTATCAGCGTCTTTACTACATCAAATACCCTGTAATCATACATGTAAATACCAATAACTGCATACTCAGATTTGGGCTTCTTTGGTTTTTCTTCGATACGGATAACCTTATCACCGTCAAGCTCAGGCACGCCAAAGTGCTCTGGATGCGGGACTTTTTTTAAAATAATTCTTGCGCCTTCTTTTTGTTTTTCAAATGCCTCTTTCTGGTTGACTATATTATTTTCAATAATATTATCACCCAGTATTACTACAATTTTATCGCCGTCCGCAAATTCCTCAGCCAGACTCAATGCATCCGCAATACCCCCCTCGCCTTCCTGATAAGTATAACTGATATGTTTTAAACCAAATTGTTTACCGTTTCCCAGCAATCTCAGGAATTCTCCGGCATTATTACCGCCTGTGACGATCATTATATCATTAATCCCGGCGTTGATAAGCGTCTTAATAGGGTAATATACCATTGGCTCATTATAAATAGGCAGGAGGTGTTTATTGGTGATTTTTGTTAAAGGCATTAATCTTGTACCCAAACCACCGGCAAGGACAATTCCCTTCATTATCCATCCTTTCTATCCCAATTATATGGTATTTCACTACTGCGAGGGTCTATCCGATATTCATCAGGCGACTCGTAATTGTACAATTCAGTAGGACAGTTAATAACAATTGCCTCATGTTCGCTTATACATTTAAAACCATGCATGACCATAGGCGGTATCTGTATTAGAACAGGGTTGTGCACGCCTGCAAAATACTCGTCTATCTGTCCAAAGGTAGGAGAGTCTTTCCGCCCATCATATAGAACTATCTTCATCATTCCATGAACAACAACAAAATGATCTGTCTGTATTTTATGATAATGCCATGCCTTTATAACGCCTGGATAGGCAGTTGTTAAGTATACCTGTCCGAATTTTATAAACAATTCGTCATCATTCCGTAACATCTCCATCAGCCTGCCGCGCTCATCAAGAATAACTTTGAGTTTTTTTACTTTTACTCCTTGTATCATAACTACTTTCCCATTTAAAAATTAATAACGTAAATCTATTTAATAAAAGTGATACTTTGCTTAGTTCAGCATGACTGAACGAGAAGTTTAATACGACAATTTGTTATTCCGAGCCGAAACCATGTGCTAAACGAACGGTCTGCAAAGAATCTAACATGATTAAAAAAGTAACTTAACACAAAATATCAATTACGTACTGTCTTAAAACACCATCATAATAAGGACATTTCCTTTTCATGTCAATTCCAAATTATATTGACATATGACGACCTCATAATTATAATTTTTAAACTATATTAATTTAACAGATTCTTCATTTCACTAAGAATGACAAATCGCCATGCTGGATTTTATTTTGCTGTCATACTGAACGAATTGATGTATCTCTTAAACATTGTAAGTGTTATGAAGTTATCATAACCTTTTTTAAATGTACCATTCAAAAAACACGTTAATCGCGAAGGTTATTAATTATGATAAGTAGTATTGAAAAAGAATTAAACCCTCTTAAAGAGCGCCTGATACATCTCAGGGACTCACTTTGACCTGGAGAACAAGGAAAAAGAGTTATCCTCTTTAGAATCGCAAATATCATCACCCCAGTTTTGGGAAAACAAGGATAAGGCACAGCAAATCATTAAAAAATTAAAATTAATAAAAGACCTTGTTGTACCGATTCGCGAATTGCAAAAATCGCTTGACGATATAGAGATTCTAACCACGCTTATAGAAGAAACACATGACGAACAGGCAGAAGCTGAATTAATCAGAGACATTAAAACCCTGAATAAAAGGCTCGAGAAAATAGAATTTCGTACAATGCTGGGAGAGTCTCATGACCATTGCAATGCTTATTTAAGCATTAACGCTGGCGCTGGTGGAACCGAGTCTTGCGATTGGGTATCAATGTTATATCGTATGTACAGCCGCTGGGCAGAAAATAAAGGACATTCAATATCTATTATTGATGAACTACCCGGTGAAGAAGCCGGTATCAAGCGAATAACTTTATCCATAAAAGGCGATTACGCCTATGGGTATTTAAAGTCTGAAATTGGTGTTCATCGTCTTGTACGTATTTCACCTTTTGATGCAAACGCAAGAAGACATACATCTTTTGCGGCAGTTGACGTTTTACCAGAGATTGAGGAAGAGGATGGGATTGCAATTAATGAAGATGAATTGAGAGTTGATACCTACCGTGCGTCCGGCGCTGGTGGACAGCATGTCAATAAAACATCTTCTGCTGTGCGTATGACCCATATCCCGACAGGGATTGTGGTTCAATGCCAGAGCGAACGTTCGCAACACCAAAACAGAAGAATGGCATTGAGTATGCTTAAGGCGAAGATGTATCAGTTAAAGGAGAAAGAAAGAGAAAAAGAACTTAATGCTGCCTATGATAAAAAGGGAGAAATTGCCTGGGGGCATCAAATACGTTCTTATGTTTTACAACCTTATTCTCTTATTAAAGACTTGCGTACAGACAAGGAAACTGGGAATACGCAGGCAGTTCTTGACGGTGAAATTGATGATTTTATGGAAGCTTATCTTAAGTGGAGAATGTCAAAACCTAATTAACGTGTTTTTAAGGAAAAATTATGATTACGCTAAAAAATGATGACCCAGAAGTTTGGCGCGCTATTCAAGATGAATTAGAAAGACAACAGAATACAATTGACCTGATTGCATCAGAAAATATTTGTAGTACTGCAGTGCAGGAGGCGCAGGGCTCTTTGATGACCAATAAATATGCAGAAGGCTATTCAGGGAAAAGGTGGTATGCAGGATGTGGAAATGTTGATATTGTGGAGCGTTTAGCTATTGAAAGGGCAAAACAAATCTTCGGCGCTGAACATGCCAACGTGCAACCTCACGCTGGTTCGCAGGCAAATATGGCTGTTTATCTTGCTGTATTGAATCCGGGCGACCGAGTATTGGGTATGGACCTTACACACGGTGGTCACCTCACACATGGATTCAAAAAGAATTTCTCAGGCATGCTATATGAAATTGTGCATTACGGTGTAAAAAGAGACACTGGTTATATTGACTATGATGAACTGAGAAACATCGCTATTAAGACAAAACCAAAAATGATAATTGCCGGCGCTAGCGCATATCCGAGGATAATAGATTTTCCAAAATTTAGAAATATTGCCGATGAAGTCAATGCATACTTTATGGCTGATATTGCGCATATTGCCGGACTTATAGTTGGCGGCGTACATCCCAGCCCGGTTCCATACGCAGACTTTGTTACAACAACAACGCATAAAACACTAAGGGGTCCGAGAGGCGGCTTGACTTTATGCAAAGCAAAATATGCAAAACAAATTGATTCTGTGGTTTTCCCCGGTATCCAGGGAGGTCCATTTATGCACTGCATTGCTGCAAAAGCAGTAGCCTTTAAAGAAGCAATGACCGAAGAATTTAAGGAATGTCAAAGACAAACAGTAAAAAATGCAAGGGCAATGGCACAGGAATTCATAAAAAAAGGTTATACACTCGTATCTGGAGGTACAGACAACCACCTTTTTTTAGTTGATTTACGTAATAAAGGTATTACTGGAAAAGAAGCACAAATATTACTAGAAGAAGCAGATATTGTACTTAATAGAAATACAATCCCATTCGATGAAAGAGGCACTAACGAACCAAGCGGCATTCGTATTGGTACGCCTACGGTAACATCAAGAGGCATGAAAGAACCCGAAGTCATAAAAATCGCGGAATGTATTGACAAAATCATTTCAAAACCCAGTGATATTAAAGCTAAAAATTCCGTTAAAAAAACAGTTAGAGAACTCTGTAATGCTTTCCCATTATACGCAGAAGAGGCATGTCAGGTTGCCAAATAACAATTGTGAATAGCAAAAAATAAACACGTTGATTAAAGGGCTGGATTATTCCAGCCCAATTTTTTATATTCTTTATTAAAATGCTTCAGACATCACATAATAATAAAATTACCGTTATTGGCAATGGTGGGTGGGGAACCACTCTTGCAATACTTTTACAAAAAAAAGGTTATGAAGTTATTTTATGGGGTGCCGATTCGGGTTACACTAAATACTTAAGAGAAAAGAGAGAAAATGTAAAATATTTAAAAGGAATCCGCATCCCTTCTGAAATACATATTACCTCTGACATTTCTAAAAAACTTACAGAAGCAGAACTTATAGTTTCGGCAGTACCAACTCCGTATTTGCGTAGTGTACTCGTTAAATTTAAGGTCATATTCAATGAAGAGATACCAGTTGTAAGTGTTACAAAAGGAATTGAAAATGACACACTTATGAGACCCAGCGAGATCATCGCAGATGTCTTTGGTAAAATACCCATATGTCTGCTCCTTGGACCAAGCCATGCAGAAGAAGTATCGCTTGGATTGCCCACCACAATTGTTGCATCCTCAAACGAAGACGGTCTTGCCAGAATTGTTCAGGATACTTTCACAACCGGAAGACTCAGGGTTTATACTAACCCTGACATTATCGGCGTTGAATTAGGCGCTGCTATGAAAAATGTTATAGCCATAGCCTCCGGCATATGTGAAGGCTTAGAGTTTGGCGATAATTCAAAGGCTGCGCTTATTACCCGTGGACTTGCAGAAATCAGCCGACTAGGAGTAGCCATGGGGGCGCAAAAAAATACTTTTTCAGGCCTCACAGGTCTTGGTGATTTGATTACAACATGTATCAGTCCTTATGGGAGAAACCGACGGGTTGGCGAACAAATTGGAAAAGGCAGAAAACTCCAGGAAATCCTGAAAAATATGGAACAAATTGCAGAGGGTGTATGGACAACAAAATCAGTCGTGTCGTTATCTGACAAATACAAGGTGGAAATGCCAATCACCCGAGAAACTTACAATATACTCTTTAATGACAAGAACCCTTTAGTGGCGGTAAGCAACCTCATGATGCGTACACCACGTTCTGAAGTCGAAGATTTAGCTTGAACTTTTTAAAGTAATTGTTGTTAAGAACATTCACTTAAAATACATTATGAATACAGTTTTAACTGCCAATCTCTATCAATGGATAAATATATTACCACAATCCTCGTTTTATATCTCATCGTAGTATTTTCAGGCTACTACCTTGAATATCTTAATCTATCTCATTTAAATAAATATGGTTCAATAATCCCTGCATCTTTTGAAGGCTATGTTGATCAGGCGTTACTCAATAAAACAAGAGATTATGTAATTGAAAACACACAGTTTGGAATAATCTCGTCCATCTTCCATAACATAATCCTTCTACTCCTTCTTTTTGCCAGCCTGCTTAATATTTACAATTCATGGATTGTATCTTTAAAGCTACCATTCATCCTTTCTGGTATGGTTTTCTTTTTATTATTGTTGTATGCAGAAACGTTGCTGACAATCCCATTCAATCTCTATCATACTTTTAAAATTGAAAACAAGTATGGTTTTACAACAATGACCTTTAAACTATGGTTAACCGACTTTATAAAATCTTTAATAATTTCAACAATTCTCGTATCAATAATAACTTCTGCTGGACTTGCTATTATTCAGGGAAGTCCTGATCTCTGGTGGTTCTGGGTATGGTGTCTGTTTTTAGGATTCAGCGTTATTATTATGTATATCTTCCCCTACGTGATAGAGCCCTTTTTTAATAAATTCACTCCAATAGAGGAAGAAACACTCCAGAAAGGTATACAAATTCTTATGCAAAAGGTTGGAATACAGGTAAAACGGGTCTTAAAGATGGATGCATCAAAGAGGACAAGACACACAAACGCCTATTTTACCGGCATCGGAAGGGTTAAAAGGATTGTACTTTACGATACCTTGCTTGAGAAACTAAATAGTAACGAAATCTTAGCAACACTTGCCCATGAGGCTGGCCATTGGAAAAAACGACATCTTTTAAAGCACCTGATTGTTTCAGAATTTATAGCGTTTATATCTATGTATGTTGCTTTTAAAGTTCTTCAGGGTGATAATCTCAACCATCTATTTCATATGAAAGAAGGCACATTCTTTACAAAGGTTATAGTATTGGGTTTTATCGGTGCTATAATATCATTCCCTTTCAAGCCCGTATTTAATTATTTTTCAAGAAGACATGAAATCGAGGCAGACCGCTTTTCATGTGAATTAACTGATAATTCTCAGGACATGACGACTGCACTTGTAAAACTTTCAAAAGACAACCTTTCAAATTTATGTCCTCACCCTCTCTATGTTAAATTTTATTACTCACATCCACCCGTGATGGATAGGATAAAAAAGATGTCGGTAATTGATGTCGGTCGTCAGTAATTAGTTTATAGTATTAAACTTTAATGTCCTGAAGCAGCGCCATGTTGAGGGGGCATATTCTTGCCTGCCTCATATTTTTTAAATTGCTCGAATTCTTCCTGTGCCTCAGCACTCATACCCTTTAACAGATATACAACGCCAAGATAATTATGCGCAGTTCCAATTTTGGGATCTAATTCAAGCGCTCTCTTGTGGGCTGAGACAGCCTCGTCCAGTTTCTTTTGTTTACAATAAGTCAAACCAAGCTCATTATATGAAGTGGCAAGGTTTGGGTTCAAGTCCAGTGCTTTTGTCTGCATCTTAACAGCATCTTCATATTGCTCATTCATCCTGTAAACAACCCCAAGACTAAAATATATCATAGGGTCGTCTGGTTTTAATTCCAATTCCTTCCTGTATATTTCGCCTGCTTTCTGAAACCTACCCTGTGTATAATATGCCTTTCCAAGCTTTTCATATGCATTAGCCATTGTTGGTTCCAATTCAATCGCCTTTTCCCACGCAGCGATAGCCTCGTCAAACATCCCTTTTTTAATCTGTTCAAGCCCAAAATTGTAATACTCTTTAGCAGTCATATTTTCGGGAAGTTTGACTTCTTTTTTGACATCTTTACTATCTGTTGACTCATCACTTCCTGCTTCACTATCTGTAACTGCAACACTTTCAGGACCTTCTTTCTTCCCACATCCATTTAAAGAAATAAACGTTACAAAAATAATTGCTATAACCCATATATTCATTCTTAAAATCCACATAATTAATAAGTCTCCAGCCTAAATTGTGATATATTCACTTTTTTTTAACACTTATGAATACTTTAAATATCTCTCTTCAAGACATCCTTTGTGCCATAAAAGACGCTATATCTCTGAACACCGTCTTATCTTCAACCGGGATTCTGTCTATAATTGTATAAGCCTGTTTAACTAAGTTTTCGGCATAATCCTGGGCATATTTAATGGCATTATATTTTTTGTAAATTTCTATTGCTGTTTTTATATCATTGTCTGTGGTTTCTGCTCTTGTCTTTAACATAATTCCACGTAGCGTTTTTTTATCATCCTCAGAAGCAACCTGCAGTGTATATGAATACAAGAAACTTGCCTTACCTTCTTTAATATCCGACCCTATCACCCCGCCCCGCCCCTTGCCATGAGTCAAATCTATTAAATCATCACGAATTTGAAATGCCGGTCCCATACTCTTACCAAGCATCCATATCATTTCCACAACCTGTTCAGAAACGCCTGATATAATAGCACCTCCAACCATACCACAGGCTAAGTAATAACCTGTCTTCAACTCAACCATTTTCATATATTCATCAACGGAATAATTTTTTGAGGCTCGTGCATTGATATCGAGCGCCTGTCCTTCCACCGTTTTTTCATAAGTCAAAGTAAGTACCTGCAACAGTTTTATCTTTTTATCCAAAGATACCGGACTTGTCAGGGTGCTTTTGTATGCACATGCAAGCAGATAATCACCGGCATTTACGGCGTTTGCAATACCATATTTTACCCATACAGTAGGTTGATCTCGCCTGATTGTATCTCCATCCTCGATATCGTCATGTATAAGAAACATATTATGCATTGCTTCTACCGCAAGGGCAAAATGAATCGCTTCTTCAGGATTCCCGCCTAAAGCCTTGCATGTAATCAGGCACAAGGCGGGCCTAACTCTCTTCCCCCCTGTTTGCATATGGTGCCATATCGGCTCACTTAAATAATTCTTTTTATCAGGAGGAATAATATTCTTCAACAATGCGTCAATCTTTGTACCGTATTCTTTGATAGATTCTTCTATCCCCACTAGTTTTACTTTTCCTTTAAAATAAATTAAGATAACTATAGGAGATAAATTTTTTCATTATATCTCATAAGTTCGTGGTTTAATCAAAACCATCCTATTTTAAACATAATCAACCTGTTATTCCCTGCCAATAAATTCGCATGTCCTTGTATCTACCTTAACCATTTCACCGTTATTAATAAACAATGGCACCTTTACAATAAGCCCTGTTTCTAATTTAGCGGTTTTATAAACATTGGTTACAGTATCACCCTTCTTACCAGGGTCGGTCTCAACAACTTTTAATGTAACAGATGTAGGCAGCTCAATTGATAGTGCCTTGCTCTCATAAAAAGCTATTCTTACCTGACTGTTTAAGACCAAATATTGAAGGGCATCCTCTACTACCTCTTTAGGTAATAATACCTGTTCATAATTTTCTGTATCCATAAAACAGTAATTATCACCTTCTCTGTAAAGATATTCCATGTTTCGGTAATCAAGGAATATGTTCTCTAATTTATCGGTGGAGCGAAACCGCTTTTGAACCACACTCCCCTGCTTCAAACTTTTCAGTTTCGCTTGCACCATACCACGCCAGTTACCCGGCGTTACATGCTGATAATCAACAACTAAATACAACTCACTATCAATCTTAATAACTATACCCCTTTTAATTTCTGTGGCGCTAACCAAGTTACAACTCCCTTTTAATAAAAATATTTATAGAAATTCTGCCATTACCGTATCCGCAACAAACAATCCCTTATCTGTAAGCTTTAAAGTTTCATTATCGTAGCTAATTAAACCATCTTCAACCAATCTGTTTATCAGTCTTCCAAATCTATCGTATATTTTATATCCGAATCTGTCATGGAAATCTTTATCTGATATACCCTGACGCAATCGTAAATTCATTATAACAGTCTCAGATGCAAAATGTTCATGTTGTAAACATTCACTAAAAGTCTTAATATTTCTACCTTCATTTATCCCTTCTATATATTGATATACATCTCTAATATTGGATGTCCTTAAACCGTCAACAAAAGAAAACGCACCTGCACCAACACCCGTATAACCCTCATTTCTCCAGTATATGTAATTGTGAAGGCATTCATATCCATCTTTGGCAAAGTTAGAAATTTCATAGTGATTGTAACCACTATCAGTTAAGTAGCCAATGGCTGTTTTATACATTTCCAATTCAACACATTCATCCAATTTCTTTACATTGCCGTTAACCCAATTCCTCCTTAATGGAGTCCCTTCTTCATAAGTAAGCGCATAAATTGATAAATGTTTAGGATTCAATTCAATGACAGTTCTTAAATCGCTTTCCCAATCACCAAAGGACTGCTCAGGGCATCCAAAAATCAAATCAATATTAATATTATCGAAACCAACATTTCTCAACAAATTAAAAGCATTTATTGCATCATTACCAGAATGAATCCTTCCGAGAAAATTTAACTGTTTATCATTAAACGACTGGATTCCCAAACTGACGCGAGTCACTAAATATTCTTTCAATAGTCTGACTTTATTTGACGTCAGAGTCCCTGGATTTGCTTCAATTGTAAACTCTTTTATTTCTGATGCCTGCACACAGCTAACAACATTGTTCAGAAGTTTTCCTAATTGTGCCTCAGTTAACACACTTGGCGTTCCACCGCCGATATAAATTGTATTAAACACATATCTGCCATTTAAGGAATTTAATTCCTTGTTAATTGCATCAAGATATTGGTCTATCGTTTTCGTGTTAGATACAACAGAATTAAAATCGCAGTAAACACATTTTTTTATACAAAATGGTATGTGTATATAAAGGGCATTTACTTTGATATCTTTCATACTCAATTAAAACGCTACTTATTGAAAAAGTTCTTTATTTATAACTCTTTTGTAATAGCTCAATCTTGCTTCAGGATTTTCCAACAGACCTTTAAATCTTTTACTTAGGTCTTTATATACAAGTTTAACAGGTATCTCCTTGACCTTCAAACAATGTTTCCACGCCTGTATCCATAGCTGTAACGGCATACCATAGCCAGATTCAGTCAGATGCAATACCTTCAATTTATCAACCTTGTATGCCTTAAAACCACAAAATGAATCTGTCAAATTAAAGCCAGTTATTTGATTTAATATTTCAGTAACCTCTTTATTGACATAATAACGTTCCTGCGGAACTTCTTTATCTAGCTTTACTGGAAATAAATAGCGTGTTCCTGACAATATATCATAATCATTAAAAGGAATTTTGTTTAGGAGCAAGGGGATTTCTTCAGGTTCATGTTGTCCATCACTATCAATTGTAATTAAGTAATCGTAATTTTTAATAATTGCAAATTCAAATGCATCTATAATTGTTTTGCCGTAGCCATAATTTCGCGAATGCACAATTGAATATACATTGCCAACTGCCTTAAGATTATTACCAATGCCTACTGTTGAGCCGTCATCAACCACCAATACATCAGTATTATATTTTCTAACTCGCTTTATAATATCTGTCGCATCTGCTTCATTAAAAACAGGAATGGCTATAAGTACTTTCTGCCCTTGCATTCTAAGAATTCACACTCATTTTTAATGCTTCAACTGTATTCCTCAGCAACATGACGACAGTTACAGGTCCAACACCTCCTGGCACGGGAGTTATATAAGAAGCAATCTCCTTTGCAGTAGCAAATTCAACATCACCTACAGTCTTCATTTTTGGCTTACCGCTTGTCGGATTAATAACCGGGTTTCCACTATCATCAAGTTCCTTAACACGATTAATTCCCACGTCAATGACAATGGCGCCGGGTTTTATCATATCTCCTTTAACCATCTCCGGTTTCCCGATTGCAGCAACCAGAATATCAGCCCTTCTTGTCTTGGCAGAAAGGTCTTTAGTACCAGAATGGCACACAGTGGGTGTCGTGGATAAATCCAGCAGCAATAAACTAACTGGTTTTCCTACTATAGCGCTCCGACCAACAATCGCCGCCTCTTTACCTTTTAGTTCTACACCTATTGATTTAATAAGCTCAACAGCCGCCATTGCAGTACATGGTACCAGTCTTGTATTCCCATAAACAAGTTCGCCCATATTAACTGGATTCATTCCTTCCACATCTTTATGAGGGGCAATCAAAGTCTGAACCTTTTTTGCATTTATATTTTCTGGTAATGGCATTTGTAAAATTATACCAGTAACACTTGTATCGCTATTCAATTTTCTGATATGCTCTATTAATCTTTCTTCTTTTGTATCTGCCGGTAGTTCATCCAGCGTATATTTAATACCTATCGCCTCACATTGTTTTTGTTGATTTTGAACATATAGCCTCGAAGCAGCATTCTCCCCTACCTGAACAGCTTTCAAATGCGGACAAACCCCCTTCTTCTTTAACACATTAATATCTTCTATCAATTGTTTTCTTATTTTTTCTGCAACGGACTCTCCATCTATTATAATTGCTGACATAATTTGCCTCTTTAAATAGTTTTAAAATATTATTACTGTATGCATTATAAAGGGTTAAATTATAGATGATATTTTTACAAAATAGCAAGTAAAAACCAACTGCTATCAACCCTTTCAGTCAATATTAAAACATTGACACGAATTATTTTAACTGATAAAATCAGTAAAATTAAACTTTATGTTATCATTCTTGTATTTCTTGGAGAGATTTAAATTTTAAAGACACACCCTTTTTAAAACATATTTAAACAGAAACTTTCAGTATATTAATAGTTTACAACATTTAAATACTAAAGGTGAAATTTGAGAGTAATAGTCGCTAAAACTGCAGGATTTTGTATGGGTGTCCGACGAGCGATGGACATCCTTTTAGACGCAGCTAATGAAAAAAATGTTGATGGCAAGGTTTATACCGACGGCCCTTTAATCCATAACCCACAAGTACTCGAATATCTGGAAAAAAGAGGAATTAGTGTGGTTAATGGGCAAACTGACCTTTCCAAAAGTACAATAGTTATTAGAGCGCATGGCATTACACCTACACGCAGGAAAGAAATTGAGGATATGGGCGCAAAGGTATGTGATGCCACATGTCCGCATGTAATGAGGGTGCAATCTATAATCAAGAAATACGCAGCACAGGGCTATTCTACTATTATTGTTGGTGATAAAGGACACGCCGAGGTTGTTGGTTTATTGGGGTATGCTGAAGGCAAGGGGCATGTAGTACAGGAATTAGATGAAATTGAACAACTTCCTTCAATGGACAGGATATGTGTAGTTGCCCAGACAACCCAGGAAAAACGCATGTTTAATGAGGCCTTAGAACGAATTAAAAAGCGATATGCTAACTGTGTATCATTTGAGACTATTTGCAGCTCCACCTATAAACGTCAGGATGAAGTAATCAGCCTCAGCAAGTCTGTAGACGCCATGATTGTTGTTGGTGGTAGGGGAAGTGCAAACACAACACGACTCGTCAAGATATGTGAGTCACAGGGAACACCAACTTTACATATTGAAACAGATGCTGAGCTTAACTTTGATAAACTTAAAGATTTTGACACCGTTGGAGTAACAGCCGGCGCTTCCACACCCAACTGGATGATAAAGAGGGTTGTTGAAAAAGTACATTCATATAAAGTAGGTGCATATGGCAAACTTTTATACTATCTCAAAAGCATTGCAAGCTTTTTTATTGGAAGTTGTACTTATGTTGGATTCGGCGCAGCCAGTTTAAGTTTTGCAAGCGCATCTTTGCTTGGAGTCAAACCAAGATTAAGCTTTTGCATTATAGCGGCGCTTTTTATCTTCTCCATGCAAGTACTTAATCATTTTGCAAACAAAGAAGCCGTGGCTTTAAATGAACCTGCAAGGGCAAGATTTTATGAAAGAAAACAATCCCTTTTTGTTGGACTCGGTATTGCAGGTGCAGTAATTTCTTTTATTCTTGGATTCATACTCAGCAAATCAATATTTTTCTGTATATTTCTTGCAAGTCTTTTCGGCATCTTCTACCGTTTAGAAATAATTCCGAAGAGCTTATCTAGTATTATGCGTTATAGAAGTCTTGAACAAATACCAGGCTCAAAAGAAATCTTTTACAGCATTGCCTGGGCTGTAAGCACGGTATTGATACCTTTTCTTGGAACTACTAAAAAATTTATACCATCACTTGCAATTGCGATTGCATTTGTATTCAGTCTATCATTTATCAGGGCTGTAGTTCTTGATATAAGGGACATTCAGGGAGATCGCATTCTGGGAAAAGAAACTATTCCAATAGCCATTGGAAAGGAAAAAACAAAAAAATTACTTTTCTTCATTACTGTCTCGATTGCAATATTGTTATCAGTAAGCACACTCCTGGGATGGACTACAACTCTTGGTTACTACTTACTACCATGTATTGCATACGCCGGCGCTTATCAATATATGTTTCAGAAACGCATCGTGTCTGAAGGTTTATTACTTGAAACTATAGCAGATTTTAACTTTATACTAGCTGGAATTATTGCATTTTTCTGGCAAACGAATATCTTTTAATTTAAAAACATGGAAGAAAAAAAACACGGTGTATTTAGCCAACTGAAAAAAGACGTCAGGAAAAGATTAATAACGGGTTTACTATTAATTCTACCCGTATATGTTACCTTTTTTGTGGTAAAATTCCTTTTCGGCTTTGTAGGAGGCACGCTCGCTCCAGTTATCAAGAAATTATTGCAATTTTTAGGAGTTGCCTTACCAAAGACCACACTTGATGAATTCATTATAACATTTTTTGGGCTTATTCTTACATTTATAGCATTGTATTTCATTGGTATATTTGCGGCAAATGTGGTCGGCAAATTTTTTATACATTACTTCGAAAACCTTTTAACAAAGACTCCAATCGTAAAAAGTATATATTCGTCGGTAAAACAAATTATACACGCAGTAAGCTTGCCAGGCAAGCAATCATTTAAACGGGTAGTCCTTGTTGATTTTCCACGTGAAGGTACAAAATCTATCGGATTCGTTACCGGTGATATAAGTTATAATAATAAAGAAAAGTTGATATGCGTATTTATCCCGACCACACCAAATCCAACGACGGGATTTTTAATATATCTTCCTGAAACTGCGGTTACCGATACCAATCTGACGATAGAAGATGCATTTAAAACGCTCTTTTCTGCTGGTCTTTTGACACCAAAAGATTTATTTGCGTCACTTAAGACAGAACAAACTCAAGCTTCCAATTGATACTGACGCTTACTTATTGCTTTTACATTTTATCTGAACGATATAATATATCCTCGGGAGTGCATGTCGGCTGGTGTCGGCGACGGACTTCAAATCCGGTCTGTCCCGCTTTAGTGGGATAGGTGGGTTCGATTCCCACACGCTCCCGCCAAAACCCATTCTTACTAGAAAATAAATTACCAGTTCTTTGATGACACATCTATTTCTTCTTCCTGCCCGCAATAAGGAGATAACGTTATCGGTGCAAAAGAAGCCTGAAGGGTTTGGATGTTAATCCTTTGCACCATGTTATGTGAAGTTGCGGGCTAAAAATAATACATTTTATTCATAGCTTGATCCTTTCAAAATGCCCATCTCAATAAGATGACGTTTATTTATAATATGGATATTGTTACTTTCTGCAACTCTCTTCCCCGACTCTGTAAGTTCTCCTGTTGTAACAAATTGCAGAATTATGGGGGTATGCTCTGTGTAACTTTCCCCAAAAAAATTTGTTGCGAGCGTGGTTTTTACCGCCCCCACAAATTCACGGAGGGTAGCTACAGGAATATTTCCTGAATATTGCTTTACTTGACCAATCACTAATAATCTATGCGGTGGATTAGAAACAATTACGGGAAAAAGTATTTCTCCATAATAATCTATTCCTTCATCGGCTGTTTTGGGAGTTATAAATATTTTTTCCTCACGACATCCTATTTTCCTAAGTAACTCTCTCCCTATCCTTTCAGCAAAATCATGTGCTTTTTCCTCAAGTAAAAGAAAAGTCTCTTTTAAATTATTAAAAGTTCCTCCCTTTGCTATTAGATTGCCTGAACTTCCTTTAATTACAAAAGGAGCCTTAAATCCATCTTTCTCAAAACGTTCATTTGTTCGCTTTATGTTTTCTTTTATTTTCTTTTCTATTTGTTCAAGTTTTAATGAGAAATCAGCAGAATCTTCTAATATGCCAAGTTGTTTAACTACATATTGTTTAGCCAATAATTCGCTGGTAATAATCTTTTCTGTTTGATCTAATTTGGAAGCAAGAAAAGTTAGTATTTCGTTCATTATGTTCCTAAATGTTCCTTAACTACATCTAAAATTTTTTGTAGAATTGTTTTACTTTCTGCAGTCATGCGCTTTACGAAATGACTCGGCAGATTTATCAGTTCTAAATATATTTCTGTTAATCTGGATGTATAATCAACTTCAGCGGTTGGCTTCGGAGTACATATAGCTATGGCTTCGTATATATTTCCTCCTGACTCTAAAATCCGTTTTGCATCAGGATGCTGAATTACTTGGAAAAGTTTTCTTACATCTAACGCACCAGGTATCTGACGAGTTTTTTCTTCTTCTGGTTCAACCAGCCCTATCCATTTATAGAACTTCAGAATCTCTCCCCTATTTTTGAATTTATTTTCTTCCTCCGTCCAACCAAAATGGCTTCGCAAAGAAACATCTTTCAATAATTCAACAAAATAAGAGAAATATGAAATAGATTCATCTTCCTCTCTTGGTAGTTCCACTTCTTCATCTTTACGCATATCTTCAAAAGCATAAAATGCCTTTTCCATCCAAGAAGCTGTAGATCTACCCATTCCTAATGTTTTAGCTGCATCGGTAACTGAATATTGCAAATCATCCACGAGTGCCACCAATGCTTTTGCTTGTTGATACGGTTTCCAACTTTTAACACCTGATATATGCCGTAATCCTTGAACAAGTAATTGATAATCTCCTGAATCATCGTAATTCATACCATCAAGTATCAAAGCATCTATTGTTTTAAGTGTTTTTATAATATCTTCGTTAACATCAAGTCCTTCTTCTATATCTTGTAAGATGCTTTTAATAGCAGCTATTCGTCTATTTCCTTCTATCGTTACATAGTAATCGGAACCCTCGCCTAGTGGAACTGCAACAATTCTATCTATTGGAAGAAAGCCGACATTAAGCATAGATTCTTTTAAGTCATTAACCCCAAACTTAGAAATATCTGCAAGAGTCTTTTTCTGAACACCTTCTTCTGTAATTCTTGAGGTGCTAACCTTTCTACGAAAAGCACAAAATCGAGGATTGTTAGGATCGAGTAATAACTTCTCTACTACAATTGGCTTCGGGACTAACTTTTCATATAGCTTTCTTTGCTCTGGCATTTGGATTTCCTCCTTGCACATTTATTTATACGATATTTCCCATAAGGCTGTTGAACATTTTCACTTGTAAATTTAATAATGCCCGCATTTCACATAACTTGGTTCAAGCGTAATAAGTTCGTTTATCCCATCAAAATTGGGATTATAGACGAACCTGTTGCGTCTATTCCGATTCTGGCTGAAAAGCCAGAATACCCTACACTATAACTTTTTATTTTATTTATCACCTACTTCTTTCAGGTCTATACTATCCAGTAGACTTCTGATCTTTCCAAGGCTTTTTGTGCTGACATGGGTATAAACCACGTTAGAAATCATAGAGAGTTCATAGAATACGCAGTATAATATTTTATCACAGAGGTAAAAACCACAAATATTCCTAACGAGGTAAATCTCGGTCGTCTTGCTGTCCTTATGCCCCAATAGCTCCTGATACCACAGACAATATTGTGATACGCATACAATAGGTATAATATTATCCGTATTTAAGAAATAATATCAAATATTATAACCTCGCTTTGTTATCATATAATGACGATGAGTAAAAGTTGTTGAATTACCAATTATTATGATAGTAGTCATATCAACAGTATGAGTTACCATTTTCTTCAGGTTTGTAATAATAATTGATTCACCCTCCCTGCTCGCATCTTTTACAATTCCCACGGGTGTATTTGCTGGTTTATATTTTAGAATAATTTCGGCTGCCTTTTCAATTTGCCAGTCTCTTTGTGAACTTTTTGGATTATACAACACTATAACAAAATCTGCTTCAGCCGCACATTTTATACGCCTTTCTATCGTTTCCCACGGTGTTAACAGGTCGCTGAGACTTATTACGGCATAGTCGTGCATCAGCGGCGCACCAAGAATTGCAGCCGCTGCATTTGCAGCAGGTATCCCTGGAATAATCTCCACATGTAAATCTAAATTTTCTTTGCAAACCATTTCCAGCACAAGCCCCGCCATGCCATAGACGCCAGGATCGCCACTACTTATAATACTTACAACTTTTCCATTTAAAGCTTCTTGAATTGCAAGTTCTACGCGTTCCACTTCTTTACGCATTGTTGAAGAAACAATGCGTTTATTGCTTATAATATCAATTATAAGGTCTATATACAGTTTATAACCAATAACTGTATCAGATTTCTTTAACGCATCTATAGCCCTCTGTGTAATATCACCCTTATCGCCGGGTCCTATCCCTACCACATAAAGTTTTCCTGCGCTACGGCTATAGTTACTCCCGCATATTTTTGTTTTGTCAGTATTAATTTTGTTTTCCTTCCGGCAATAATTGCGGTGGGTTCACATACACCCCACACACCTATTTTCTCTTTCACAAAATCCGATTTATTAAATTCCTTAGTGCACGCCGCAATCTCAGACCTTGAAACAACCCTTAACGGTATATCAAGTTCCTCCGATGTTTGCAATAATCCAGGTTCTTCAGCTTTAATATCAATTGTAGAAAGTAATCTGACGCGTTCTATACTAATATTTATATTCTGAAGCGCATCTTTTATAGAATTTTTTATAGCTTCACTTGAAATTCCTTTTTTACAACCAATACCAATGATAATATCTTTTTTTGCCTCTGTTCCTGTTGTAATCACTGCATCGGTACACAAAGTAGCCGCTACATAATGTGCCAGCTTATTTGCGCCACCCTCATGTCCTGATAATACGCTTATAACGTAACGTCCTACATCATCAACTGCAACAACGGCAGGGTCACTATGCTTATCTTTAATATTTGGCGCTATTACACGCATTACTATCCCAATCGCCATAACAAATACTAAACCATCAAATTGCCCAAATATCTCGCTTACTAATTGATGAAGTGTGACTGAAAATCTAGAGATTTGTGTGGATACATCAGATTCCGAAATGCATATTCTTTCTATAGCTTTTTCTGGTATGTAAATGGAGGAAGAATGCTTTAGAGATTTTTTTATTCTCTGTGCAGTTATCAGACCTTGTTCTGTTAAAGTAATAATTGCAATATTCAAGACTTTTTCATTTCTATTGCTTCAAATTCTTCAAGCAGTTCTCTTTGCCTTGTCGTCAAATTCTTAGGAATGCGTATAAGTACTCTTACATACTGATCGCCATAGCCATGCCCCTTTAAATAAGGCATTCCACTTCCTCTTAATCTGAATAAAGTCTCTGTTTGTGTTCCGGGTGGTATTTTCATTATTGCATTTCCATCTAAAGTAGGTACATCAACCTTTGCACCAAGTGTTGCCTCAGTTAGAGAAATTGATTTTTCCATATAAATATCACTACCCTGTCTATGATAGACTGGGTGTGATTGAACGGAAATAACCACATAAATATCTTCTTTTAACCTCCCGGCAGTTTTATCCGCTGTAATTCTTAAAGTTGTTCCGTTATCAACCCCTGGTGGCACTTTTACGTTAATCCTATCATGTTTTTGTACCTCACCACAACCGTGACAGATAGGACATGGCTGCTCAATTACGTTCCCTTTACCTATGCATACAGGACACATTCCAATTTTTATAATTCTTCCGAAACCTTGTAACTGCTCCTGCTGAATCTCACCTTTCCCTTCGCAAGTAGAACATGTCTTCGGTGTTGTGCCTCTAGCAGAGCCACTTCCCCCGCATTCGCTACATTTATCCGAACGTGGAATTGCTACCTCAGTACTTACACCACGATACGCCTGTTCCAGGGCAATTTCTACCTGTAGCCGTTTAACGCGTTGCTCGGGTTGCTCAAAACCCCGTCTGCGCGCGCCGAAGAAATCACTGAAGATACTACCGCGGCCAAAGAAATCATAAAAGATATCATGCCCGAAAATGTCTTCCAGATCGCTTACATGACTGAAATTACGCCATGTGAACCCTTCTTTACCAAAGTCAGATGCAACGCCGGCGTGACCATATTGATCGTATTTGATTCGTTTATTGTCATCAATCAAGACTTCATATGCTTCGGATATTTCTTTAAACTTCTCTTCAGCGAGCTTGGGATTATCCTTGTTAAGGTCGGGGTGGAATTTTTTGGCAAGGGTACGATAGGCGGTTTTAATTTCCTCTTTTGAAGACGTTCTAGTTACCCCTAATGTTTCATAATAATCTCTTTTATCAGGCATGCTACTTTTCTGTCTCTGTTTTCTTTAATCTTTTTGACTCATCACCACCTACTACCAATTTTGAGAAGAAGGTAATCGCAACAATTACGATTGCTATTGCTCCTCCGAAATATAAGGTATCCAATGGATTCTTCCACATAACAATGTGTTTTAAAAACGTAATAACAATAACCACCACTGCGGCAGCAATTAATTTTTCCTTCAAATCACTTAGGTCATCTATTTTTAACCAGTATGGGTATGTAACAGTCTTATCTTTATCCACAAATAATTCAAAAAGTCCAATTCCCATAACAAACATCACCACTGCTACCATAAATAAATCTATTGCCGAAATAAAATGTACAGAAAGCTCCATGCGATGCTCTCTATGATAAAATAAAGAATCAATTATTTGTGGAATACCGTTAGCAAATTCCCAAATACCGGCAAAAATAAGAAAACCAGAGGCTAAGATTGTCAAAATCGAGGCTACTGCAACAAAATATCTTCCTGCATGCACAAAATACTTATTTATAATTGTTAACACATCTCGCTTAAGCATTATGATTCCCTTTTTTATAAAAGTTACTATGTACAAACATCTGAAATATTCAAACTAGTTGTGATTAACATTAAATATTGTTATTGTAATTTTGCAGCCGCATATCTTCAACCTGCGTAAGATGCGCGACAGTGAAGGTTGTTGACGTTTGGTCAATTTAAGAATTTATGTCTTATACTATTAATTCCCAAATAATCAATTCTCTTTAACTTTAGTTAATAACTCTTTTATTTTATTTTTCAATTCACTTATATCGGACGATTTAATGATATAAGCATCAGCAGACCACGCCATGAAGTTGTCTTTATAACTGCTATAAGCTGTGTGAATAATTACAGGTATATTTTTTTGTTCACTTAATATCTTTCCTAAAGATTCGATCCCATTCATCTTAGGCATATTAATATCCATTATGATCAGGTCGGGTTTTTCCTCTTTTACCCTGTCCACAGCCTCTATACCATCTCTTGCAGTTATAATATTATATCCCTCAAGCGTTAATTCTTGTTTATAAAGCAATAGTTGATTTTTATCGTCTTCTACCAATAATATTCTTTTCATTATTTACTCCAATATAAATTCCTCACTTTTCAAAGGCAAATAAATAGAAAAGGTTGTCCCGCTTTGTAACTCACTTTTAACTTTTATGTGTCCGCCATGGTCATCTATAATCTTTTGTGATACAGCCAAACCTACTCCTGTTCCATCAACTTTAGTAGTAAAGAATGGTACGAAAATATTTTGTAATATCTCAGCAGTCATTCCTTCACCTGTATCCATAATATTGATTTTTACATAGTCACGCTCCTTCAATGTTTCAATTGTTAGTTTACCGCCTCGATTCATTGATTCAACCGCATTTTTGATTATATTTAAGAAAACTTGCTTAAGCTGTGCCGTATCAACAACAATTTTGGGTATATTTGAATCAAATATTTTTGTCAATTGTATATGTCCACTGTTTAAATAAGGTTCCATTAGTGAACAAGTATTCTCTAATATTTCGTTTATCTGAGATACTAACTTAACCGATTCTACCTGCCTACTAAAATCCATAATATTTGCAAGTATCTTTTCAAGCCTATTTACTTCTTCGACAATAACACCAACATCTTTTTCTATTTTTTCATCTTTGTTAAATGTACGTAATATTGACCTTGCAAAACCGCCAATAGTCACAAGCGGATTCCTAATCTCATGAGCGATATATGCAGCCATATTACCCATAACTGCCAGTCTCTCAGAACGTATTAGCCTTTCCTGAGCATCTTTCAACTGCTTAACTTTCTCTTTTAATTCTTTATAGGCATCAGCACTTTCAATTGCTAATGCTGCATGATTAGCAAAAGTACTTAACAATTTAACATTTTCATCTGTTATAGGACTGTTACTGTAAAAATTATCCGCGCAAATAACGCCAACTGTCTCTTCTTTTGCTACTAATGGAACACAAACAAATTCATTAGCCTCAATCATATTTACAAAGTTCTTATTTATGTTGGGATTATTATAAGCATCTCTTTCTAAAATAGGTTTTTTCTCCTTAACACACTTTACTATTATTTCTTTCTCATCAGTTAATGTATATGCCATTAGTCTTGTTATCATATGCAGAGGTGTGTCATCACGATAAGTATCTTCTGATGCTTTTATAAGTTCCTCCAATATTTCATATTTATTGGCTATTTCACTCCATATCTTGTTTGCCTCTTCCCAACTAGAGGGACCCACTGCCATTTTACCAAAAATAACATTCTTTTCCTTATCTATTAGAAATAGCCGTGCACGATTAAATCCCAGCGCTGTACCTGCAGTAACACATGTCAAGATTAAGTGAAGAAGCTTGTCTGTTTGCAATATTCCCTGCATTAACTCAGCAAGTTTTCTTAATAAAGAAAGCTGTTGAATTTTTTCTTCCTTCGCAGTAATGTCTAGCGATATTTTTAGTAAATAGTTAATGCCCCCATTATCTTCCTTCATTGGAGATGAAATATTCTGAATGTATTTCCTTTCGCCTCTTTCTGTAATCAGTTGTATTTCGCTAAATTGCCTTTTACCACTCGTAAGAGCTTTTAGGACGGAACAGTTTTTCGTATCTTTACACTCACAATTATACACTTCACGACAAGTTTTTCCCACAGGGTCATAATTAAGATTTAACATGATACGAAGTCTTTCGTTAACCCATATTATATTGAGCTCCTTATCAAGTATCGCAAATCCGGCGTCAAGCAAATTTAATATGTTATCTAAAATATCAGCAACCCTATATTTTAAAGAACCCTGTAACATCACTGCCTATCCCCAATAATTTTTTCATATAAACAAGAATACTCTTTAGCGCTTCTTTCCCATGACCAATCTTGTTCCATGCCATTTTTCATGAGTTTTAGCCATTGCGCCTTGTCTTTAAACAAAGATATTGCTTTAGTAATTGTGTTCAAAAGAGACTCTGAACTATATTCTTTAAATGAAAAGCCATTAACTTTACCATTATAAACAGACTCCATACTAACATCCTTAATTGTATCAGCAAGGCCTCCAGTATTTCGAACGACAGGAACAGTCCCGTACTTAAGGCTATATAATTGATTTAGTCCACAAGGTTCAAACCGCGATGGCATCAAGAAGATGTCCGCACCTGCTTCTATTTCATGCGCAGATTGCTCATCAAAAGAAAAATTTACCGCGACTTTATTCTGGTACATTTTTGCATAATCTTGAAATAATACCTGATATTGTTGATCACCAGTTCCTAATAAAATAAATTGTAAATTGGCTTCCATTAAATCTTGGAATTTATTGGCAACTAAATCCAGTCCTTTTTGATCCGTTAAACGCGTAATCATCCCAATAATAGGACTTTCTTTTTCAGACAATTTATATTTCTTTTGTAAGGCCTTCTTGCATATCCGTTTTCCGCCAAGGTTCTTTAATCCATAGTTAGCCGCAATATATCCGTCAGTTTCAGGATTCCATATATTGTAATCAATTCCATTGATAATTCCATAAAGGTCTTTTGACCTTTCCCTGAGAACGCCGTCAAGACCTACACCAAATTCAGGGGTCTGTATCTCCTGTGCATATGTCTTACTAACAGTGGTAATTATATCACTGAAAACTATGCCACCTTTCAAGAAATTTATTTTTCCATAGAACTCAAGTTGTTTCCAGTTAAAAAGGCTCCAACCTAAACCAGTTAATTTCATATCCCAATGCCAGAATAACCCTTGATACGCAAGATTATGGATAGTCATAATTGCTTTCGTATTTTTAAAACATTTCTTTCCCGCATAAATGGTCTTCAGGAAAACGGGCGTAAGTCCTGCCTGCCAGTCATTACAATGGAGTATATCTGGATGAATATTTAATTTTTCAACAATTTCTAACACACTACGTGAAAAAAATACAAAACGTTCACAATTATCCTCATAGTCTTCTGTTGAACCTGGGTAATTATACAATCCCTCCCTGTTATAATATTTTTCACACTCCAGAAAATAAATAGGTACGTTTGTATTCGGTAAAAAACCCTTATAAACATACCCTATTTGAATCTTATCTCCGATTCTTGTTTCAACCTGAATATCAGTATTTATCAAATGAAAATTATTTTCTTTTATAACCTTATAAAGAGGCATTATAACTATGATATCTACTCCCAATTTTTTCAATTTTTTTGGTATTGTTCCAGCTATTTCAGCAAGACCGCCTGTTTTTGCAAATGGCACAACCTCAGATGACACATAAATAACTTTCACTATTTATATACCTCAACCCTTTTTTTCTATGTTTGTATCCCTTAAAAACTCTGCCGCACTTTCGGGAGTAACTGCATTAATGTAGAAACCAGACCCCCATTCAAAACCTGCAACTCTTGTTAACCTTGGAATAATTTCAATGTGCCAGTGATAATGTTCGACCTCTCCATAAACAAATGGAGTCGTATGGATAATATAATTATATGGAGGAAATTCTAGCGATACTTCAAGTTTTAACAAGATTATACGTAATACCTCTGCCAATTCTTCAATCTCCAATTTTTGTATATTCTCAAAATGCGAAGCATGGACTTTAGGTAATACCCAAATTTCAAAAGGAAATCTTGAAGCATACGGTGTAAATGCGACAAAATTATCTTCCTCTAATACTATCCTTGTATCAGTAGATAATTCCTGTTGAACCATATCACAGAACAAGCAACGACCTCTATATTTATAAAACTCCTCACAGCCACTCATTTCGTGCATAACTGTTATTGGAACAGTAGGCGTAACAATTAATTGTGAATGTGAATGTTCCAGTGAAGCACCAGCAGCCACACCAACATTTTTAAAGAGTAAGCCGTATATAAAACGTTTGTCCTTTTTCAAATCAACCAACCTGTCCCTATACGCCCATATTATTTCTTCTATATGTTTATTACCAAGTTCAGTCATTGAGACAATATGCTTCGGACTTTCTATAATTACCTCATGAGCCCCAATGCCATTCATGGAATCGTAAATTCCCTCGCCACGCTTGTTCAAATTACCTTCTATTCTTAATGCAGGGAACTTGTTTGCTACTACTCTTATTCTCCATCCTTTCGTATTAGGTTGTGTACCCTTTTCTCTATATGCAATGATTTCAGGCGGGGTTTTATCCTCATTTCCCTCACAAAATGGGCAAAAACCGCCTCTAATAATTTGAGGCTCCGCCTTAAAATCAGTAGGACGCATTGCCCTCTCTGTAGCAATAATCACCCAACGATCTGAAACAGGGTCTTTCCGAAGTTCGGGCATTCTTTTATCCTCCACAAAATGGTATTAATAACAATGAGTTACAAACTAAACTTGCCACATTATTCTTTCAAATTCTTCGGTTGGCACGGAAAAACAAAATGTAGTATTGATTGGTACTCTCTGAACAATCTTGCAGTCTTTTACTAAGTCAATAAAAAACTCAACACTTGTACCAGAGAAAAAGCCTAAATCCTTAAAAGAACATGATAATTCAAATATTTTATCAAAAAAAACACTATAAAATCTCTTCTCATTAGAGCTACAATTCTTACCCTTAATTACATAATTTAATGGTCTATTCAAAAATCCTGAAATATATACTTGTACTTCTGAAGGCTGAATGAATGTAATTACAAGCTTCCCGTCTTCTATAAATTGAGGTAACAACTCTCTACCAAAATCGAGTCTTACAAAAAGATTATCAATGTCAAACCCATAATATACATTTTTAATATATTGACCATATGTTCTATGCATTGTATCGAAATCTTTTCCAGTGCTATATATACCTGCATCATGCCATTCGAAATAATTACTAACCACTCCGTCCAATTTAATATTCAAGAATCTTTTCGGACTTGTGTAAACCCTTCTTATACCTATTTTAGTAATGGGGGCTTCTAATATTTTTGGAGAATCTATATTCAACAGCCTGTATACATTTTTAAGATGTAATCTAAACAAATTATCAAACTCATGCTTATGAGGTGTAAAATGATCGTCTCCAAACCACCAAAACCAATCACTACCCTCAGCTATGAATATCTCTTCCCATGCACATTTAACACCATTTAAATTGTTCTTCTCATTTGTATGCTCATGTAGAAATGACCGTGTTTGTTCTATAAGTTCCCATGCTCTATTCTTTTCCTCATGACCAATCCAAGTTGCCAAATTATGTCCTATCCATGAACCTGGATATACATGATTTAGCGTTTGTTCTGTTGGATATTCCTTTAAATAGTCAGAAATACGCACACATTCTAAGTCCCTATCCTTGCTAATTTCCTCATACAGTTTTATTAAAAAATCAAGACCATTATTAGGGTAATGTTCCCACGCATTTTCACCATCCAGTATAATTGTAACCAGAAATGGGTTTTTATTATTATTATATTTTTTTAGACTATTAATTCTATTTATAAAATCAGATACCGCAACATCTGAACTGTATTTTGAATATTGAAAGCCAATTAAATCAGATAGGTTATGATCACGAAACACAATATTAATAGCGTTATTATTTACACTTATTCGATAGGGTTTATATAAAATATCAGGATCTATAACATCTCCATACTTATCTCTAGTTATCTGTTTACCTAATGTATTAGCAAGAATTTCTTCATCTGATGCAAGCCAATTAAAACCAGCATTGGCAACTAGTGGAATAATATCATCACTCACCGCACCTTCAGATGGCCACATACCACAAGGCTTTCTTCCAAAGTATTTCTCGTAGGCTTGAACTGCCATTTCTATTTGTATTTTCGCATCATTATTTGCAACCAATCTTTTACTAGGTATTCGTATTTTTGGCAAAGCAACCTTTGCCGACTCCTGATTGCATAATAACGGTAATATAGGATGATAAAAGGGAGATGTTGTAATTTCTATTTGGTTTGAGTCTTGCAATTGTTTATGAAGTGGTATAATCTGTTTAATAATTTCCATTTGTTTAAACAGAACAAATTTTTTATCTTCATTCGAAAACCCTTTTCCCTTTATTACTATTTCTGATAATATAGGTTCTCTTTTTATAATTAATGGATGATACCATGTAAGATTTGCCCATACCTGCAAGTCTTGAAAATCATTATTCGAAAACTCATTGATTACATCCTGTGCACGCTTTCTTCTGAAATTTCTTTTTTTCAATAATTCCCTATATCTCGGATAAACATCAATCATGTGTTGATGATTTGCAGAATAGAAATTATCTAATATATAATATTTCTCTTCCTCTGTAAGGTCTTCAACAGGTTTTTCAGCTAGTTTCCAATATCTATCCTTAGTATAACCTTTCTCATAATCACTGAGCTGTTCCAACAAACATGGAACATAATTGAAAGTCTGATGCATTTCCGGAAACTCTTTCAACAACAATACCATTCCGATGTAATCTTTTATGCCATGCAACCTAACCCATGGCAAAAGATATTCACCGGTTATACTATCTTTATAATACGGCTGATGTTGATGCCAATAAAACGCAATCTTTATCATTTCAAAACATACTATTTTACAATATTGGGTAACTGTTTTAATACTTCTCTTGGATGCTTAATTTTTTCCCAATATTCTTTAAATTCAAAACCTGGACTGTGTTCACTGTCATGACACATCTCACAACCACCCTCATTTGTCTTCCCATAGTTCTTGTTGACTAAGTTTATATGTAAACTTCCAGCGCCATGACAGCTTTCACAACCCACATTTATTAAATGCTGAGTCTCATCATAATTTAAATATCCAGAAATATGCCCAAAACCAATCGTATGACACTTAATACACTCCGGATCATATTGATGTCCGGTATTGACCAAAGTATCATATGATTTACCATGTGCCGTATTACTCCAGTGTTCATATACTATTTTATGGCATATTCCACATGCAGAACTACCCACATATGATAACCCGTTGGGAAGCGGTTCTCGATATGTTTTCCCCAATAAATCTTCATTTTTCAAAATTTGTTGGTACTCTTTTAATAATAAACTCACTTCTTGCGAATCATTGTATTTATTATCCAATGGAATAACTTCTATTGATTTTCTTTTTAAGCCCTTATTAGTTATAGAGTACCTTGCAATTCCAATAAATCTACCATTTCTTCCAGGAGACACAATTGGAGTATCTTTAATGTAGATTACAGTATCTGTAGGTTCATCCATACCATGCCCAGTTATAATTAATCCTATTTCAGGAAATAATTTTGCAAATTCTACAGATTCTTCAAAAGGTGCATGAGATAATAATACCATGAAATCCACCTTATTACGTAACTCTTTAATTAGTGGTCTTAAAGCACTCACTGGATCATCAACACACACGTCGTTTGACAAAATATTATCTGAAAATATTTTTGATAGAATACCCAAAAATGCAATTTTAAAACTACGTTTGTTCTCGACATATTCATTTATAACATATTTATTGATTATCACAGGAAATGGGTAATTAATCTGGATATTACTTGAAAGGAAAGTAAAATTATTTGTTTGTGATAAATAACTAAGTACTCGTGGACTTATTTCGATCTCTTTTTCACCAACGTTATGCAGAATGTAGCCCATCTTCCTCATTGCATGAGAGAAAATTTCCATTTTAATTTCATCCTGACGTTCATTCCCACTGGGAAGATCACCTAAACTTACCGGTATTACATTGTTTTTTTTCTTCAGCTGGTCAATAATTGTGTGTCTTCTAGAAATACCTCCTATTTGCCCGACGTAACAACCACAAGGTTCGAGATTCCCTGTTTCTTCACCTGAAAATACTATTAATATATCCTCTGAAGAACTAAAAGCAACTTTTGGTATTACGCTTATAAAACAAACATAAAAACAAATTAAATATAATCTCCGCATCATTTGATATTCTTCATTCAACCCTTTATTTCCCCACTTATCGGGATGTTAATAATTGGCTGAATGACACTATTTGTGTAAATCTTTAAATTCCCATTAATTTTGCCAATTGAATTATCATTATTTAATTTTACATCTATGACTTTATTGCCTGCACCACTTAATTCAGATATTAAATAATTGAAATTAGCTGGCTCAAACTCAATCTTCTCAATCTTTATATCTTTATTTATAAAATTTACAATTATAGTTCTTTTAATATCCTGATTCCTTCTAACATTTCCAAAAGATAATACCTCAGGATAATAAGTTATATCTCCAACAAATTCTGCTGAAAATGGCAAATCCACCCTCTCTTGTTTCCCACTTGTAGTATAAATAAAAATAATTCCATTCACTTTTCCTATGTATTCATAATTCCCAATTGTCACCTTATAATTATATATGTGTTTACCAGTATTCTCGGCTTTTGAAACCGAAACATAGGGATTTGGTGTTTCAACCTTTTTCACCTCAATATTTAATTCAGGTACAGTCCTGATTTCTATATTTTTACTTAAGGCATCACCTCTTCTAATAATACCCAAGTTTAGTCTCTTCGGATTAACACTAACTTCTTCAATCACCTCTCCCGTTATCGTTAATTTGTGTTTTGGTTTTTCCGAGTCATTCGAATTTATCGTTATAGATTTCGTAACCTTGCCAACATATTTACCTGCATTAAATTTAACTTCAATCTCACTATCTTCACCCTTTTCTAATTTGTTTTTTTGGACTAAAGCAACAGTACAACCACAGGATGTTTTAACATTTTCTATAACTAATGTACCACTACCTGTATTCTTAAACTTAAATATATGTGATATACTTTCCCCGATATAAATCCTACCAAAATCATAAGATTGTTCATCAAATAATATTTTCGGTATATCTACTTCATATTTTTTAACAATACCTTCAGTATTTATATCATTTGCAACTAATTTTGTAAAACTTACAATAATTATTATCAATAATTGTATCGTTGTTAATAATATGTTCTTCATCTTTTTTTCTAAAATATTTTTTAAAAAATTAATTAAAATATTATCTTACTAACTGATTCTTTTTATTTTCAAATTACAATAATACCCGACTTGTATTTTAATAGAAACTCTTCTAATTTTCCAATTTTATAAATTAGTTCATTATCAAAAACAAAGAGCTGGGTTAGTGAAATGTATTACTAAACCCAGCTCTTCAGTTTATTTTACTATTCCCCGTATTTTCGAGGATTAGTTGTTACTATGCGGAGTAATCTTCTCAGATTGTCCTGCAGGATTTATTTAGCATGATAGCCTGGATAGAAGTCTGGTCCCTGGATGTTATCCCACTGTGCCCCAATATCTATCCACTCTACAAATAAATACCTCTCGTCCTGCGTCAGGAATTTATCATGCATCACCCTTCCCTCTACTGGGAATACATTCTCCCTCGGCGCAAACTGACTCAACTTCTCCTCATACAGCCTCCAAGTCAGCAAACTGTTGATCGCTGATGATGGATGCACATACTTTCCACCAAGGTTAGTATCCTTATCCCTCTGTGGCGCAAGTAAACTGTTGTATGCACGGCTAAATGCTGCTATACCATCCACACCCACCAACCCTGAACCGCCACTGAGGTCTGGAGGCGTGTTCGCATCGTGGCACTTCGCACACTTCGCATCTATTATCGGCTGTAAATCCCTGCGGAAATCCACTGTCCTCCTCTTCTCATCCGTTAACCCCTCTACAGGCTGTGATGTCGTTCCTGATGGACCACCATAGTACACATCCGATGGCACCACTACATCATCACCATGCTTTACACCCTGATAAATACCATTCTTGTCAAACCTCAGCCCTGCAAAGGTAAATGGTGAATCATAGTGACTCCTGTCATCATACCACCAGTTATACAATGCCTTCGTGTGCTGGTTCTGGAACGCCCTTCCCCTGTATGAACCATCATGACATCCGCTGCATATCCTGCCATGATACGGCCTTATGTACGCCCATGCCAACGCCGTCTGCACCGCCATACCCCTCTCATCTAAGTTCTGGAAGTAGTATGGTATATCCGCTGGATGCGAGGTTACCGCTGAACCATCATCCTCTACATACTGATATCCCATAATCCTCCTCTGCTGGAATGCCGTACCTGAGTTGCTGTCCGACCTTGCTCCACCAATCAAATGCTTTCCTGCCCCAACCTTGAACCTGCTTTGATCAGGCTCAATGCATGGTAATCCCTCAATAAACCTCATTGCCTTCACATCACCCTGCTTCGTATCCTTTGCCCTCTGCGCAGGATATGGACCTACCGGTAAATCCGTTAACGTCGTATCAAAACATATCCATGTAGCCCATGAATGTGGATATCCCTCCACCTTCACCTGGTCAAATGGCTGATACGTCACCGTCGTTACACCAAAGTTATGTCCAGCCGTAAATGTGTTTATCCACCTCGGTTTGTACTTTACATACACCGGCGCTGGTTGATGATCATTCCACTCCGCATCATTGTACACTAACTCCCCTGCCCTGCCATTCTTGAAGTCAAACCAGTATATACCAAAGTCTCCCCTCTCTCCATAGGATACCAACATCCTGTCATCGGGCAGTGGATATGGACTCCTGTACAATCCACCTTCATCCTTGCTCAACCTCTCATAGGTCTTATTGTATGGTGCATCCCAGCTCACTGCTGCCAACTGACCTACTCCCCAGTTCATATACGGTGACTCTACATATACTAACTTCCTGTCACCAAACGTAATCTTTGACTGCGACCTGCCACAAGCTCCACCTATCTCACCTTCGCAGTTTCCATATATCGGTCTTGGATATGCACCATCCCAGTTATCTACACACAACATCACCCTTCCCTCTCCACCTGCCCTGCTGCCATTTGCCTGTACGCTTGAAAACAGTATGTTTCCATCAGGCGTTAATGCAGGATCAAAGTTTGAACTGATATTGTATGTAATCTGGTCTATAACAGTGTTCAGGTTCGGAAATTCAATGCCCGACAATACGTGCCCGGTAATCCTCTCCGTCACCTTTCCACCCTGCGTATCTAACCTGAATAAATTGTATGCATATGGATTGTGAAACTCATCCATCACACCATCTGGCGACGCTGCTATAATTAAAAATCCTGTCTTGTCTACAGTTCCCCTCTCCTTCCAGTCTCCTTCAAAATACCTGTCACGCCATACGATGCGACCCTTGCCTTCCTCAATACTACCAGCCGCATAATATATCGGACTACGACAAGTACCCTTGTAATCGGTCATCTGCCTTACGCCGCTACCATCTACGTTCATCTCCCATATCTGGCAGCCACCACCCTTCTTGTGGACTCCGGCAAACGCAACCTTCTTCCCATCCCAGTAAGTGCATGGATCAAATGCCGTCGCAAAATCATTCGTCAATACCTTCAATTCCTTCGTCTTTAAACTATACGACACGACCCTGCTTCCCTCTGGTATATAATGCGGATAATTCTGGTAAGGGTCCCCTTTCGCAGTCCTCGGTGACTGCGTAAATAACACCACATCCACCGGACCCTGTACCTCTTTCGACATACCACAATAATCAGTCCACAAGGACTTTCCCTGCTTCGATCCACCCGTCATTACCTGTGAGCCCGAAGCAAAGACACTCCCGCAGACCAACGCACCAGCTACCAACGCTGATGCTATCCCTACTCCTATTTTCTTACTCATCTGTTGGCCTTCTCCTTTCAATATGCCTTAAAATATCCAACTCTTCCACTCTAATACCTTATAACGCCTTCATGAACTCTACTATGTCCTCTAACTCCTGCTGCGTCAACTGTGACGTCCTGCCATGCATGTCCATCTCCGTTACCGCATTGTTTATCGTGTCTAGCAACGTCCTTGCACTTCCATCATGGAAATATGTACCTGACGCATAAATGTCCCTCAATGTCGGCGTGTCAAATTCCTTCACAAGGTCCAATCCAATTATCGGCGTGTCACTCTCCTCACCATATGGATCCTCTCCTGCCTCCAACGCCTTCAGGTTATACACCTTGCCAGGCGTTGACCTGAATCCCTTTACTCCAACCCTGCCCGTTCCCACATCGTGTGTCTGTGCATCGCTGTAAAGCGCCTTCAGATCCATCGGGTCTCCAGGATGACACTCTGCACATCCTACCTGCGGGTCATTAAATATCTTCTGACCCCTCTTCTGCGTCTCCGTCAATGAACCATCTGCATTCCTGAACGGACTTCCTGTAAACTCCAATGACCTGATGTAGCAAATAAGCGACTCTAACCTCTCGGGTGAAAAGTTCTCGCTCCTGAACACAAAACCAGGGTCTCTTCCGCATACCCTGTCCAGCGAACTTGTTGCTCCTACGATTTCATCAGGGTGTCCAGTAAATCCCTCATGCCTGAACGGTGGTAAGTACCTTCCTCCACGGATGTACTTCACGTTCTTCCAGCTGCCCCAACCCTCGTCTCCTAAGTCCCAAATCAATCCTGTCGTCTGCCCTCTCTCATAATGGCAGCTAGCACATGCGTACTCGCCCTGGAGTCCCCACGATGCGTCGTTGAATATGAACTGTCCGTACCTCACCAATTCACTCTTATATGGTGAGTGTTTTACCCTGTAATGTACCTCTGGCACCGTCAATGGCTCGCCCCTTGGAAGCGGCTCCCACTCCGGTCCTGTCTGGATCGTCGCTACTACCTGCGGCGCACCTGCCATCAACTCCCCTGTCGTCACCAACCCTGCTATCCCTAAGGCAGCAACTAATCCAAGTTTCACTATTCCCTTCATCTTATACCTTCCTCCTTAAATTAAAATACAAGTAACAAATACCTTATATATACTAATCTACTGGCGTCCTTATCACTGATACGTTGTTTGAAAAATAGTTGGCGGCATAGCAGAACTTACCATCCGGTGATAAGCATACTGAGCTTGGCCCAAGTCCTACTGGTACCCTGGCTACCAGATAATCCCTTACCAGTCCAAGATCATCCCTCATATAATCGAGCTCAGCCTGTGAATTGCTACGTACTACGTTCAACACCTTCTGCATATCCAGTATAGTTACGCGATGCATTCCCCTCACTCCAATGTACAAATACCTCCCCTTCGGATCCATCGCTAAACCATATGGATTACCATCATAGTTGTTGAGCTCATCCAATGGTAACCTCGCTACCTTACCACCCGGCTTGGTCTCTAACACCGCTATGTTGTTCGTAAATACCTGCCCATTCTCAGCCTCGCACACCGGCAACCAGTTCTTGGGACTCTCATAAGTCACCGCCACATACTGACCATCCGGCGTATACACCACATCCCTTAAATTCGAACTCTCCCTGATTACCCTCTTCTCCGTCACCTTGCCACTGGCTAAATCTATAAAATTCACGCACCTGTTGATCGAACCCACTGTGTCGCATACCGTAGCCAGCTGCGTACCATCAGGTGATATGTCCAATGTCCTTGGACCGTAATCGCTCGTGTATATCGAACGAGTCTTTTCCATCTTCCCTGTATCAATTACGTCAATCGTATTCCACATGTTACCTGAACATGCAACATATGCCGTCTTCCCATCCTTCGATATCTTTATACCACTTGGCCAGTCCCCTACCTTGATCTCCTTTATCGCTTGCCTCTTGGCTATGTCTATCACAGACACACTGTCACTCTCTGCATTGCATACAAATAAAAATGTACCATCAGGCGTTGACGCCGCCGCCTCTGGCTGTGCCTGCACTGCTACCTCGCCTACAACCTTCTGCGTACGCGCATCCACAAACGTCACGCTATGACCTGACTGATTCACTACAAACAACGTCGCACCATCAGGTGACGTCGTTACAAAAAACGGCGATGGCATCTCTGTCTTCACATGGGTTCCCTGGATAAACCCTGCACTCGCTACACCACCTACCAGTAACGATGCACCCAATACCATCGCCCCTATCATTCCCTTTCCTCTTATCAATTTATTACCTCCTTAAACTAAAGTACGAACATTAACTAAAATTTTTCATGCCCACATCACGTATGCACAACTTAATTTACAATTACACTTCTCCTGGAATGCACCTCCTTTCTTAACATGCTATTTTATAAGAAGTTACAAAAAGCGATATATAACTAGGTTAGATTTTTTTAATAATTAGGTAAGCTTGTTTATGCGCAATAACTATACCATGCTATTGATTAAACAAAAATATATACACAACCCTTTGTAAAAGCCAGCATTAGAAAATCAACTAAAAATTTTAATTAATACCAAAAGACTGTAATTGGTCACTATTGTTTGTAGTTAAGACATGGATTTAGGTAGGATATAAAGTTCTAACCAATTAAACCAAAAGAATATACGTCAGATGACTATTTGTGGTCACGCGATGTCATAAGATAGTCATAATAAATCATGATACTGCTTTCTCAAACATTTGTAATTTTATCAATCTGTTCCTAAGTGTTGTTCTGGGAATGCCTAAAATTTCTGCCATTTTAACCTGATTACCACTTGCTTTTTGATATGCCCACTGAATGAGTTTTTTCTCAACTTCGGTTAGTGCATCCTGCAAGCTTATATTCTGTTTATCAGACAAATCCATTGATAATAAATCTGTTTTAATATCAACCTTCCTCAAATATTCTGGTAGCGCATCCAGCGAAATACCCTTCGATTTTGAAAACGCAACCGCATGTTCTATTACATTTTCTAATTCTCTAACGTTTCCAGGCCAGTCATAAGCAATAAGCACATTCATAGTCTCCTGCGATATATCTGGCAAAGCATCCTCATATTGGGATACAAATTTCTTCAAAAAATAATTTATTAGTAAGGGAATATCTTCCCTTCGCTCACGCAGTGGCGGGATATGAATTTGAACCACGTTCAATCTGTAAAATAAGTCCTCTCTAAAACAACCTTCTTTTACCTGTTCTAAAAGGTCTTTTTTTGTCGCGCAGATAATCCTCACGTCTACACGAAGAGTTTCTTCACCACCAACTCGTTCAAAATTTCTCTCCTGAAGAACGCGTAAAAGTTTAACCTGCATATCAAGAGGGATATCATCAACGTCATCCAAAAATATAGACCCTCCGTCTGCCAACTCAAACCTCCCACGCCTCGTTTTAACTGCTCCTGTAAAAGCGCCCTTCTCGTGTCCAAAGAGTTCACTCTCCAGTATTTCTCTATTTAATGCGGCACAACTTACCCTGATAAAAGGACTGTTTTTCCTGCTGCTATGATAATGAATAGCGCCTGCTATTTTTTCTTTTCCTGTACCACTTTCGCCCCTTATAAGTACAGTTGTATCCCTATCTGAAACACTCTTAACAGTCTCAAGCACTTTCCCAATTTCCTCACTTTTTCCTATAATATTCCAAAACTCAAACTCAGCTTGTACCTCTTTCCTTAAACGGTTTACTTCAGCTGCAGTATTTTTATGATGCAACGCCCTCTGGAGTTTTATGATTAATTCATCAGTAGAAAATGGTTTTGCAATATAATCATATGCCCCTTCTTTGATTGCAGAAACAGCGCTTTCAAGTGTTACATAAGCCGTCATAATAACAACAATGATTTCCTGATTATATTTCTTAATTTCCTTCAAAAAATCTATTCCACTTATACCCGATAACCTCAAATCGGTCAGCACAACATCAAACTCCTCGGACTTTACTATTTTTAATCCATCCAAGGCGTTGTCTACTGATTTTACAGAGTACCCTTCTTTTTTCAACTGACTTTCTAATGATATTCTCATCAGTTTTTCATCATCTACTATCAGCACTTTCCCGCTCATAGCTCATTCCTTAAAAATTTAACAAAACCAATAATCCTACGAAGCCGAATTTATCTAAAATCTATTAAAATGCACTATTATACATTTAATGTTACTTTTCTTACAGGTAAACAAATATAAAATGTCGTCCCCTTGCCAACCTTACTCTTAACAAATATATTACCTTTATGATCATCAATAATTCTCTTACTGATGGCAAGTCCCAGTCCACTTCCCATTTCCTTAGTAGTAAAAAACGGATTAAAGATTTTACTTATAATTTCTTCACGAATCCCCGTCCCAGTATCAGTTACTGTAACCTGTATGCTCGATGGCTGGTGTTCACAATAACCAGTCTTAATCACCAATTTACCGCCGTTTGACATACTATCCAGCGCATTTACTATCACATTAATAATAACCTGCGAAATATTAGATACATCACCATATATTTCAGGCAAGTTCTGAACCAGAAATTTTTCCAGATGTATACCCTGTTCTTTAACCCTATGTTCCACAAAGCGTAAGGAATTTTCAACAATTTCATTTAAACTGTGATTGGACATTTGCATTGAATAAGGTCTTGAAAATGCCATTAACTGTTTTACAATCACTTCAATTCGTTTAAGGCCTTCTGACATCAGGTCGAGAAATTCCACATTTTGTGATGTATTTCCAGGCTCTTTCTTCATCATCTTTACAAAATTTTGCAAGCCTCCCAGCGGATTATTTATTTCATGCGCAACACCCGCTGCAAGTTCTCCAACTGCTGCCAAGCGTTCTGCCTGAATTAGTTGCAATTCCATCCTCTTTCTTTCTGTGATATCCCTGCAAATCCATTGAATCATCCTTTTTTTGCCATATTCAATAACGCTAGCGCTAATGCTCGTTGAGGTAAATCTGCCATCCACATGCTGACAATCAATGTTGTCCTGCATACCAGAACCTGTCTTATTTATAGTCATCCATAACTGTTTTGCCCTGTCACGATCGTATTCAACAACTATTTCCCATATTTTCTTTTTACTCAATTCATATTTAGAATATCCAGACAATTCTTCTGCCTTTCTATTCGAGTCAATAATCAGTGCGGAATCTACATCCAGAGTAAAAATAGCATCATTTGCCAGATTAATGGACTCTCTGTATTTTTCTTCGGATTCTCTGAGCTGTGTGGTTCTTTCCCGAATCTTTTGTTCAAGACCCGCATAGGATTCCTCGAGCTTCTCTGCCATCCTGTTAAATTCCGATGCAAGCACGCCTACCTCATCTTTGGATTTAATAGAAATCCTGTGTCCAAGGTCGCCGCTCCCAATTGCATTTGCACCTTGAACCAATCGCAAGATTGGATGTGTAACTCCGTGAGCAAGTATAAAGATAATCACCACAATAATAAGTAAACTTACAATCGCAATGGTAATTATCTGAGTTTTCAACTCCACAATAGGCCTAAATGCCTCAGATGTATCCTGTTTTACTATCAACCCCCATTCCAATTGAGGTATATACCTGAAGGCAAGCAGGACGTTTGTCCCTCTGTAATCAACAATCTCCAGAATTCCTTCTTCCTTATCGTCAAGCATAAAAGATTCTGGTACAAGCGTCTTAAGAGGGACGCTTTTCTTTAATGCCGTATCTTTTAGATGTCTTGTATTATTAAGAAATATTAAACTGTCCCCATCGCGGCGTACTAACAAAGTTTCCCCTGTTTCGCCAATACCAGGCCAGTCCTGTAACATCGGCTCTAAAACATTGTTTGTACTTACACGGATAAGGACAATACCATTTACAACCTCAGTCTCTTCCATAGTAATGGGGTCTGTTCTCTTCATAAAACCAAAGAAAGTCATTCCTACCTGTTTTATATATTCAGAATAATGGATATCTTTGAAAGGTATCTCATTATTCTCCAATACAGTTGGATAATATTTATAATCCTGATCCACCAGCCCGATATTCGATTCGTTTGTTGAAATTACAATCTCCCCATTTTCTATATCCAGAATGGATATTTCATCACAATAAATAAATTTGCTCTTAAGTTTGCCAAGATATTCGGATAGCCTTGTATAATAAACCTTGCCGATTTCTGATTCTTTCATGCTGCCTATCGTGCGAAAAGCCTTTCTCAGATAAAGCATGTTTGTAAAGGACACCTCAAGCGACTTATTTGTTGAAAGAACACCAATATCAACGATCCTTTCCTGCAACCATGTGTTAAGTTGTGCCTTTTTTAAATCCGCAATAGAAGTTAACTTTTCAATTACCCTCTCATTTAAAGCCATCTTTCCTCTATGATAAGCAGTACCGCTTACTATAAAGATTGGCAAGGTTGTCATCAGGATAAAGTAGAAAATGAGCTTGATTTTAATGCTTTTAAAAAAGCCCAGAAAACCTTTCACCCCGACGCTGTCTTTAATCATTTTTTAAAACATCCCTATATTAAAAAAATAAGGCGGTATCCAAAAACATTCTTTTGTTGACTTATATAATCCATACTATTATATTTTAAACTCACATGCGGCTATCTTAAAGCGATTTTCAAATAATACCAAAAAACAGCAAAATATTTAAACAAACTGAATAAAATTTGATTTCTATTTAAATGGAGATAGTAAATCATGCGTCTCAAAACCAAATCTTACCTGATAACAATTTTTTATTTAATTATAATTCTGATTCATTCTCAACTAAAATCCATAAATGCAGACACGCCAAAAATCCCCTGGCAGATGTTTAGGGGCAATTTACAACATACAGGTCAGAGTCCATATAAAGGCGCTCAAACAAACACATTAAAATGGTCTTATAAATTAGACACACGTATTACTTCTTCTCCATCCATTGGAGCTGATGGTACTATTTATGTGGGTTCTATTGATGGCAGACTGTATGCAATCAATCCTGATGGCACATCAAGATGGATTTTTCAAACAGGCAGCGAAATCACAGCATCCCCAGCAATTGGAGACGATGGGACTATATATGTTGGTTCCAGGGATAAAAAAATGTACGCAGTCACATCAGACGGCAAACCCAAGTGGACGTTTGCAGTTGACGGCATCGTTTTATCATCAGCGGCAGTTACGGCTGATACTATCTATTTTGGTTCGAATGACAATGCGCTTTATGCCATTACACTCGATGGGAAATTAAAGTGGAAATTTACCGGTAAAAGCAACATAACGGCATCGCCTGCATTGGGAGCCGATGGCACTGTTTACCTTTATGAAATAAGCGGAGCAATGCATGCACTTACCCCAGATGGCGTTGAAAAGTGGATAAAGCGGGTGGGCACAGGGGTGTATGATTCATATTCGTCTCCATCAATAGGCGCAGATGGAACAGTCTATATAGGAACAGACAGTGGCAGGCTTGTTGCCATTAAGCCAGACGGCAACGTAAGATGGTACGTAAATACAGGCAAGGCGGTTCACGGCAGCCCTGCTGTGAGGAATGATGGAACGGTTATATTTGGTTCATATAACAGTTTCGTATATGCCATACACCCTGAATGCAAACTCCTGTGGAGTTTTAAGACAGGCAACTGGGTAGAATCTTCCCCAGCTATTGATATAGAAGGGACTACCTATATTGGCTCTAGCGATGGGAAACTCTATGCAATCAATCCTGATGGTAAGCTCAAATGGTCATTCCAAACAAAAGACATTATTGAAGCGTCTCCTGCAATCGGACCCGATGGCACAGTTTACATTGGGTCAAATGATAAACATCTGTATGCAATAGGAGAGACTGGACAGGCAACACAACCACTTCTTTTTGAGAAATAAATGTTAATCAGTTACTGTGGTAACAACACGAAATCACCCTTACCCATAAAAATCAAATTACTTTTATTTTAGCTGTACATTTATCTATTCGCCAATCCAATAATAAAGAATTGACAACTTCTATTTTCTTTTTCGCTATGACCCCACATAATTAGGTGTGGTGTCCCCAGAATTGCGCAATTATACTTTATTCAATAATTAAACTATAGTTAAAGCGCATTACTTCGTTTAATAGCGTAATTATTGCATATTTGTTATACTTTTTAATATTTGAATTAAATGACTTTTTGATTATAGCGATCTTTACTAATTTTGAAGGATTGGTGCTGGGTTCATGATTTTATTCTATAATAATTATTGATAAAAAGTTTATGTTCTGATATTTTATAAAAAGCGGGTATATCTTATAATGTGCCTCTGGTGCTCCCTTCCATCGGTTAGCAATGAGCCAGAAGAAATAGGCATTATAGGGGTCGCTTTTTAAATTGTTCATCGTAAATATTCTGTTTCAAATCTTTCGCGTTACTGAGATAATATGATAAAATAAACATGCCTAAAAAATTGCTGAAAAAGATGAATCCTTATCTTAAAGACCCTGAGCTTTGCAAAGCCCTGCTCTATCAATCCGTATCCTCCTCAACAGCGGTCGAGGGAGTTCTCACAAAATACCCCAAACTCTCCAAAACTATGGAGAAAAAACTCAAAGAAGTTATTTCCGTTCACGAATCCTCAGCGTTTTACGAATAACAGCCGCAAATACCTTTTCCATCGGCTTATAGTTTCGCGCCATACCCGCCTGAACTGCTTTAATATAGTCCTTCTTTCCCCTGCCGATCATATTCCTGAAATCCAGAGGTGGCAAACCCGCTTGCAGTGCCATTAACGCAGCCAACATCCTTGCGATTCTCCCATTACCCTCGCGGAAAGGATGTATGAGCACCAATTCCGTATGGACAATTGCCAGAGCTTTTATTACTCCCCCAAGAGTTTTAAAACGGCAAGGAGTATATTTGTGGAGCGGCCCCTTTTCAAACTCAGTCATCAATCTGTGAATTTGTGCTGGGAACGCAAATGGGAAGCCGTTTTTGCTCATCGTTACTTGGGTTTGGCTTATAAAAACGAAATCTTATATTTTTAACAATATTCAACTTTAAATCTCGATGCTGTTCCTGCGGGTTCACGTTTGTAACGTGAACCTGAATTTTCATACTTGTGCAGGTAGATTAACATAAACAATCTTTGGGGTGTTTTATGCGCATCAAATTAAGGATTCTATCCTCAATGAGGGTTTCAGTTCGAGTCTAATAAATACACCACCACCTCTAACTCAGCATTTAAATTATATCTTGAATTATTGTATTTCTGTCAAGCTTCTCATTTATCCAATCCGAATATTTGATTCTATAAAAATCCCAACCAGCAGTTTTGAGAATCCCCCCCCTCTCGTAATCACTATCAACATAAATTCCATACTCTTCATCAATCTCATCTTTAAAGTGTGTTGGGCCATCACACTCAACGGCAATTTCTCTTCCATTCCTAGTATTGCTAATTACAAAATCAATTCTAAAACCACAACTCACTACCTGATTTCGGATTTTATAGCCGCTTTTAAGAGTTGCTTTTGCATGATTATAAAAATCTTCTTCGAAATGCGAATCAAATGGTTTAATCTCGGTTGAATAAAAATCTACGTCTCCATTTTCATCAATGTATACAAGGTATTTTTTTATCCATATTTTTTCTGGAACTTCTTGAACAGGTAAACTAACAAAGCAGTGGACTTGCAATCTTGCCCGAGAAAAAGCAACATTCACCCTTCCTTTGTTAATTTCTATTTGAACATCGCCACCTTCTCCCGTTAAAGGAACATATTTATTCCGTTGTTCTGGAGACCTAATTACAAAAGAGTAAATAACGATATCTTTTTCGTCTCCTTGTATTCCTTCTATTATGCTCACTTTATAATTATCCTCGTCTTCCTTATAACCCTCCTGTTCGAAAAGTTTTCGAATATAAGAAGCTTGTGCGTTGAAAAATGTAAGTATCCCGAATGATTTATCTTGGTATTGTGGGCTTGCCTTTAAATCCTTAAATAGATTGAGAATCGCTTTTGCCTCTGCAACATTAACCTTATCGGAAAATTCTTCTTCCCAATGAGAATCTATTTTATGAATAAGCATTATTCTGTTTGTGTCTTTGTAAGTCAAATAGTTACTATTTATAGGAATTAACATTTTACCTTTAGGTTTGTAGAAATATTTATTACTAAAACCAATAAGTTCAGCAGGAGACCGATAATAATATCGTAAAACAATAGGACGGCCAAACCTGCTTCCTGCAATATCCAATACAGATTGAACTGCAGCCCCTGTAGTTTTAATTTTAAACTCCTCTGGAATTTTATAACGGATAGCTAATTCATCAAGTAATCTATTTGATTTAAAAATAATCGTGTTATCGCGCATTTGTTCACTATCACCAACAAACAATGCGCGCTTTGAACGATACATCGTTGGCAGTGTATAAGCAACGTTGCACTGTGAGGCTTCGTCTAAAATTATATAATCAAAAATACCGGCTTCTAACGGAATAATACGGCTTGCATCCTCCAATTCCATAATCCATATTGGAATCAGGCCAAGAATAGTTTTAAAAACATCTGGCTCTTTTCTCAAGTTATCAAAAGTCTTGAATGCCCTCCTTGACCTTCCGAGAATTCTTTCAAGTTTCTTAACAATTCTCCAAACAGTTATATCTTTACATTTTTCTGCTAGTTTACGGTCTATTATATTTCTAATGTAAGAAACAATCTGCTCGCTGCAAGTTTTTTCCGCTCTTTCTAAATTAGAAGCAACATCAGGCACTCTTATGGATAGCTCCAGCTTTTCTAATTCTCCTTTTATTTCATTGCTGCGTAAAATATTATGCTTCGTTTCATTTAGATTGTAAGATTTTATAAGACTATCTATAATTTGAAATTCCTGAAAAGAAACACCGCAAGTATCCAATTTGTCTTGTAAACAGCCTTCTAATAGTTGTAATTCATTTTTGTATTCGTAGTACTGGCAATATTTATAAAGAGAATCCAGAATTATCTCTGCTTGATTTCTAGAAATGTCACTGCCTAACACATTGTCAATGTAGTCAATAATCTCACGAGGAAGTATTTTTCGCTCCCTCTTAAGACGCCTTTTGCGTCTGGCATTGTTAATCCTTCTAAATAACCTTGAATGCCTGTCATAACCAGATTTAGTAACATCATCTTTAACCTTTTTAATAATGTCTGCATACTTTTTGCCTTGAAAGTATAAAACTATAAATTTTTTATCGAATTCTAATTTTTGTTCGGAATTTTCATATTTATGGATTGTATTAGATAATGCATCAATATTACTCTTTAAGGTTCTTATTTCTTGCCATTCTGCGTGAGAAAAATTACTTTCGAAGCGTGAGACAGCAGAGATTGAAATATTAAAATCTTGTAACCTTTTCAATTCCTCATGTAACCGATAACATTTTCTTTGTATTTCTATAAGAGATGTTACGGTCTCCTGTAACTTTGTCTTTTCTTCTACCGCCTTAACGAGAGATACGGAACTTGTTTCCGTATGGCTCAAATTTTCAAGAAGATTACGTTGCCCAGGAAATCTATTACTTATATTTTCTATGTAGGTACTTAATGCCGCAAGTTGTGGGGATATTCCATCAATTTCGTCTTCTTCGGTAATTTGTGTTGATCCGGGGTTTGGAATATATCCAAATAGATATTTAATATCCAGTTTTTTCAGCTTATCTTTTACAACTTTAAGCGCTTGTGTTTTCTGGCTAACAAACAACACCTTTTTGCCGGTTGCAGCAAGATGGCAAAGGAGGTTCGCAATGGTTTCCGATTTGCCTGTACCAGGAGGTCCTTGAACAATTGATGCCTTATTATTAATCAATGAAAGCACCCGCAATTGGTATTTATCGTAGAGAAAGGGAAAGTATAAGTCACCCTCATTGGGTATTCCACTCTCTGTATTAAGCTCGCTTTCTTCCACCCAACTGGTTAGTGCCGTACCCTTTAGTTTATCCTCGCCAAGCTCAGAGAGTTCTTGTAAATTTTTTGTAAGAAAATAATTTGCTCTGGGACTTAGTGAGAGATGAATTTCTTCTAAAGAAAAAGACTTCTCGTCAAAATTTACATTTTTTAGTCTGAGTTGGGCTTTAATATCGTGCCAAATTTTAATGAAAATATCCTGTTGGTTTATTGGTAAGGTAAGCTTCCCGTCCATTTCGTGCTGTCCAATTTCTTCGATAAGCTGAAAATACAAACCTTCACCAAGTATTGACTCCAACATACCAATATTAACCTGAATTTCTGGATCAATCGGATAAACAAAATATTGGCCTATACCTTTTTCAAATACTTTTTCTATTCTCACATTTAAAGAGAATAACGGGTATTTATCTATTCTCGTCTGAGGCTGGTTTGATTTCTCTACAGTATTCTCCCCATTTGTAACTGGCTCATCAAATAAACTCTTTTGGATAGTTTTCTGATCTTCAGTGTCTTCATTTTCGATATCCGACACATCTTCTTCAATTTCTACAGGAATCTCGATTTCAAAATATCCAAAATTAATAACCACGTGCTTTGTAAATTGATCATTTTTATACTTGTTATAAATTTCTTCAATTTTATTTGCTAACTCTTTTTCCATTTCATATTCTTCCTGAATATCCTCTGTTACTTGTTTAGGGTCGTAAGAATAGAAAGTCTTGAGTTTGATAAGTACACCTATATTTTTATCAATATCATTATTTAACAGATCGCTAAGGTTGAGATGCTCTGTGGTTAAATTCGCTGAATACTTTTGCTGTAACGCAAAAGTCCGTTGACGTGTGAGTTTTATGTATCCAAGGCAGTATTTAATAAAATTGATGAGATTGAGTTCTTCTTTCATTAAAAACCTTCAGTTTTATTGGTTGAGTTGGGGAATAAACTCAATATTTCCTTAAATCTAAACCTTTGTTTCTTCCCTATCAAATTTAATAATAGGAACGGAGATTTTTGGGGCTTTTGCAATCCGTTCGATATTTTCTAATAACTTTGCAATCCATCGTCCTACATTGGCTTTCACCACCTTTTCACCACACTGAGGACATACCCCTGCAGGGACATCCTCCACAACAATAAATTCCCCTCGAATCCAGAAATCCTGTTTTATATACTTTTCTTGCATAGGGGTATTACAGATTTCACATTCCCCATAATCATATTCTGTTTCTTTTATCTTCATTTTGGTTCCTTCGCTGGTTCAGGCTTGTAGCTTGAACCAAAACGTTCGATTCATCCGCAAGTTAGCCAATCTGAAAAACATCTTAGTTTCTATCTGCAGACCGCCATACACTTTGAACCGTATCCCGCATAACAATCAGCATACCATGCCATTTCTTTTCGGAAAATTGCGTTATTGCTTTTATGATTCGCTGGTGTATTTTGTGTCGATTGGGTTTTCTAACACGCACAATCAGAATACCATGATGTTGTTTATTACGATATTGCGCAAATCCCTTGTCTGTTGTAATCAATAACTGCTTTTCTCGTTGAACCATTGCCCAAACATCATCATCAGCCATTCCTTTATCAGGTGTGTTACGAATGTCTGTCACGATGTGCCCCATTTCACGTAATGTCCGAACTGTCATTAAAGGTATGTTCTCGTCTACAAATATCTTCATCTGATGTTTTTCAATCGATGGGCGTTAATTCTTCTTCAGCCAGCGATGCTGCATAGTCAAGACAGGCAAGTATATCTTCGCGGCTTATCGAAGGGTACTCTTCGATAAGCTCCTCAATTGTGTCGCCATTGGCAAGCATACGTATTATCTGGTGAACAGGAATTCTTGTGCCTTTGATACATGCCTGCCCATGACATACTTTTGTATCAATTGAAATCCGTTTATCCATAATTAAACTCCTTAATGCTTAAAAAGTTATTGTCATTAGATATTTTATCCGTAAGTATAATAACTCCAGACCTCTTTATTTAGAAGCAATTACTATAAACTATTTTCTATTTCCCCCATTCCTTCCTCTTCCACCCAAGTAGCATATCGGTGTATTCCCCGTGTTTCCAGAAGGGATAGGCGGTGTGCTTGATGCCTAGTTTCTCCTCAATCTCTGCGAAGCGCTTGAGTTTGCTTGCCTCATCCTTAATCTGCACAAGCCAGCGATCCTGCGCCCACTCCCAGTACCCGTAAATTGGGCTGTAATATGCATTGTGTGCCTTTGCCTTATATATTGCGCCAACAATATCAACCAGCATCTCATATGTTAGTCTCTCTATGTTAGAAACGTTGTATTTACGCATCTCTCCTTTTCCCGGCATCAGGCTAAATTCATTATGACCCCTGGAATCAGGCGCTAAATCGTCAGGCATCGGGTCAATCAGATTGTCCTTGTATAAATTTACAACGATACCCATCGCCTCACGATATTTTGTGAAACTCAGTTTGACAGCCTCGTCCATCGCCTCAAAATGGTCTTTAGCAAATCTTGGCGAATGACAGCCCTTGCACATATTAATCCATGCGTCGCGCGTTGCCTTGTAACGATATGCACCACGGTCAACCAGCGAAGTACCCATATAAGTATAAGCAGAAGACATACTAAGGATATTGTGATTCCCTTCCGGCATATGACAATATGCGCAAGTTGGAACTACGTAGTTTTTTGCATTTAAGGGTTTTGACCAATCCCACGTTTGACCTTCTCCCTGATAGATCATACCGTGATATGATTGCATATACATCTCGTACTCATACTGTTCAGGTCCTGAATGGCACACCCCGCAACTGGTGGGCTTTCTCGCCTCAGCAGTTGAGAACCTGTGCCGTGTATGGCATCCATCACAACGATTTTCAGCAATGGCATGACACGCCAAACACGCCGCAGTTTCTTCCGCCGGCTTCTCCATCTGACATCCCATGTCAATCAATTCTAAATGGTAAGCATGGGCATGTGACCCACGACCGCCTTCTCTGTGTCCTTTCATCTGCTTCTCGTGACACTCACCGCAATGTGTATAGGTGGGCATTATAAGTTTTTCATGATTCTTTCCATGACAACGGGCGCAACCGACTATCTCCTTCCCCTCAGGAGGCGTTCCATGTTTACTCTGTTTCCACTGCGTTACTATACCGGGATTTTCAACTGTGTGGCAGATAACGCACTGTTCATTTGTAAATTCACCATTTACCGAACTTCCTGGATGAAAGGTTTGTGGATTAAAATAATACGCAGGGTCATACCACCTTATCACCGGTAAAAAGCGATACAGCTCACCGAACTTGCCTTTCCCGGGAAATAGTTCTTCCGGTCCTGTATAATAACTTGAAAGCCCGCCTGCGTTATAAACATCGCCTGAATCATCAGGACCTACCTTTTCTTCAAGAAGTTCTGCCATCTCGTGTCGGAATCTCATGTTGCCCAATATTTTATGGGGCGTTGCGGTTGTTTTTATTGCGGGCATTTCGCCAGGGAGAGGACTTACATTCTCAGCTTCATACGCAAGTAGAACGTTTGAAATAAAACAAATAAAAATTGGAAGGATAATAAAAATCGGTTTTTTAGTTGAATAATTCATACGCATATTTGTAACCCTGAAAGACGGTTCTAATATAATAAAAGACCTGAATAATCAGGTCACTACAAACATGCAAAAAGGCTAAATCGCCAAACAAGAGTGTCAGTATCCAAAAATCAGAGCGTAAATTGCGATTTGTGAAGATAAATACCAATCAATATACGTGAGGCTTAATGTTCTGCTTCGCAAATAACTCGATACTGAACTGGATTCAAAAGATTTTTAAATTCATCTGGATTGGAAATTTCAATCTGTAAAAACCACCCCTCGCCATAAGGGTCTTCATTTACAAGCTGAGGTTTCTCTTGAATTTTTTTATTAATCTCAACAACTTTACCGGATAATGGAGAATAAATATCATAGGCGGCCTTAACGGACTCAACGACTGCGCATGGCGCGCCCAGCTTCAATTCTTTTCCTGTTTGCGGCAATTCAACAAAAACAATATCCTTTAACTGCTGTTGGGCATAATCAGTAATACCCATAACCACTACTTTTGGGCTTATCTTCTTCACCCATTCATGCGTCTTTGTGTAAAGCAGTTCATTTGGTATATTCATTGAATAAAATCCATTTTAAAAAATTGTGCTGATAGAGTTCAGTCACCGAAAACACAGAAATAAGTATAACAATTTAGTTCTTAAAAACCCCTCACCTAGCCTCTCCCACAAGAAGAGAGGAATTTTTCCCTCCCTCAACGGGACTTCGTCGTGAGTGCTCAGTCGAACGAGGGATTAAGGGAGGGTGTTATATTTCATGTCCCCTTATATTGTTCTTAAACTCTGTTTGGGAACAAACACTAAAAGCATCATGATGGCTGCGGTTCGTTTTTTTCTATTTATCTTTTGATACGGCTATAAAATGGAGTTTTTACAATACGTGCCTTATAAGTATTATCCCTGATTTGAATTTGTAATTCCTCTCCTATTTTGGCGTATTGAGATTGTATAAGACACAAACCAATATTTTTATTTGTAGACGGACTAAACGAACCGCTTGTAACCTTACCAATCACCTCGTCTCCTTTTAACACCGGATAACCGTGACGCGGGATGCCGCGTTCTATCATTTCAAAACCGACCATTTTCCTATCAATCCCCTTTTCCCTTTGTTTTAACAGGCACTCCCTGCCGACAAAATTGCCTTTGTCAAATTTTACCGTCCAGCCGATTGTGGTCTCAAGAGGAGTTATCGTCTCATCCATATCATTTCCATATAGCAAAAGACAGCCTTCCAATCGGAGCGTATCCCTTGCGCCGAGCCCTACAGGTTTCAATCCAGTATGTTTATTCTTATCCAATAGCAAATTCCACAAACTTAATGCCTGATTAGCGTCAACAAATATCTCAAAACCATCTTCAGCCGTATATCCCGTTCTGGAAATAGTCAACTCATTGCCATTCCATAAAAAATCATCAAAATAAAATCTTTTCAGGTTATTAAATTTAAAATCCAGCGTATTTTCGAGCATTTGACACGCCGAAGGACCCTGCAGTGCAATGAGGGAAATAGCTTCAGTTAAATCTATTATCTCTAAAGGGTGGTAATTCACAGCCTGTTTCTGAAGCCATAACAAGTCTTTTTCTAAATTTGCGCAATTTACAACAAGTGTGAAGTGACGCTGTTTCCACCTATAGACAAGGATATCGTCAATAATCCCTCCCTGTTCATTGCAAATGGGTGTATATAAAACCTGATTATCTGAAAGTCGGCTTGCGTCATTTGTAATAACGTAGTGAATGAATGATAGCGCCTTTTCTCCCGTTACATCCAATCTCCCCATATGAGAGATATCGAAAAGCCCTGCGTTTTTTCTGACGCAAAGATGCTCATTAATTATGCTATCATACTGAAGGGGCATTAAATAATCATGAAAAGACACTATTTTTGCATTTAATTTGACATGGGCTTCGTAAAGCGGCGTCCTTTTCATGGTTACTAACTACTACTTAATCGTACTTATAACCACAGGTGTGCTTAAGATGATAAAAAAAATCATCCCTGTTATAAGGATAAATCTTACACATGTGAGGTTTTCTGTCGTGTATTTTACATATGGAAAGGCCATTCTCATCATATGCAAGGTGTTTACACTTGCACGATGCCTGACAACACCGCCCACAGCGCATACAATCACCCTTCCTTTTTTCTATCGAGGTATATACTTCTTTCTTATTTGAAACAAAATAAATCCTTCTCCATGCCTGAAGTAAAAGTGCAGAACAGAAAACATCTACCTTCTGAAAGATTTTATTTACTTTGTTAACTATATCATTAATCTTTTTTAATTCTAAATCTTTAATAAATTCTGCCATATATTATTAAGTCCTCTAAAATTAAATAAATTCTTTTCTTTCATAACAAATTTGGACATCTCAGTCAAGTTAAATGACTACAAATGATTATTTATTTTCATTTATTATGGAAAATCTTCTCGCCAATAACAGTTCATAATTGACTTCATTCATTTTTTTTGAAATAATTAAGCGTAAGAAAGTCGTTTCATGGTTTTAAAAAGGCCATTACAATAAATTTGATTCTTCGCTGCGCTCAGAATGACACAATGTCGTACTTAACGAAGCGAAGCGTCTGACGCTTGTTTATTCAAATTTCCTTAACATTAAACTAGATGCTAAAATAAACCTGTCCTGATGAAAATCAGGATTCAGCATAACATTTTGAGTATTTTTGGATAAAATTAATTTTTACCATGCATGCTAATATTAACTTATCAAGACTTTTTAGAATAGGCGCTGCAGCATTCTGTTTCATGTGCCTGTTTTTTGCGATAAGCATGGCATCAAAATATGAACGCCAGAAGACACAAACAGAAATCTATCTTCAAAAAATAAAAGAACTCGAGGAAAAGGTAAATGAGTTATCACGCATAAACCAGGAACTCTCGCAAATGCGTCACTCATTGGTACAAGAAAAAGAACAATTAGCCAAGGAAATTCATAATCAGAAGGGAAAATCTCCAGAAACGGAAAGCTGGAAGCTTACGCATACACAAGAAGATGCACTTACTACAATCCAACCTGACAATAAAACATCCAACAATAAATCCGATTCCTCTGCTAGCTCAGAATAACTTCAATACAAAATTTTATATGTCATTCAAACCCTCTCGGATAAGTTAGGTTTTAATATAAAAAATGAAAGGCAAATATCTATCTAATAACTTCAGATTCATCTTCTGTCTCAGTCTATTATTGAGTACGGGCTGTACGCTTATATCCGTCTCACTCGTTCCACCACCAGCGCCTCTTAAGGAAACAACCATTTCTGGAGAAGGAAAGGATAAAATACTTATAATAGATATCTCCGGGATTATTTCAGACACGGAAAGGCGCAGTCTTTCTGGTGAACCTGATACGGTTGCCCGTATCAAGGAAGAGCTTAAAATGGCATCAAAGGACAAACACATCAAGGCTGTTATCCTTCGCATAAACAGTCCTGGCGGAACAGTCACCGCCTCCGATATGATTTACCATGAAATAAAGCAATTTAAAGAAGAAACCAATATCAAGGTTATTTCATGTGTTATGGACCTTGGGGCATCGGGCGGTTATTATATCGCCGTTTCGGCTGATAAAATCGTGGCTCATCCTACAACGGTTACAGGCAGTATCGGCGTAATAATGCTCAATGTAAGCGTAGAAGGGCTACTGCAAAAAATCGGCGTGAAAGACACCTCTATAAAAACGGGTGAACACAAGGATATGGGTTCACCATTAAAAACAATGACAGAAGAAGAACGAAAGATATTTCAAGGCGTACTCGACAACATGTATGAAAAATTTCTGTCTGTTATAACAGAAAACAGGCGCGAACTAACTTACGAGAAATTAAAATTGCTTGCCGATGGCAGGATTTATACCGCACAGCAGGCGTTGGAGAATAAACTTATTGACCAGATTGGCTATCTGGATGACGCCATTACGCTTGCAAAGGAAGAGGCCGGTATAAAAGAAGCCCGCGTTATTATTTACCATAGACCGGGTGTTTACAAAGACAACATATACTCAAAACTCAGCAATTCCAATTTTGGCGCTATTAACATAATAAACTTCGACCTGAGAACATTACTCCACACAGGCACCCCATCATTTATGTACCTTTGGGCGCCATAAATACTATCTGCTAAAATTGCAGCAATTATGGCTTAACAATAAAGACACTTACATCTTTTAAACTTTATTATCTCATTATATTAAGCCATTTTTAGTTAAGATTTAACCTTGTTCAAATACTCAACCACCTTATTACCCATTCCGGAGGTTGAGAGTATTTTATCTTTTGAAGTATTTGCGGAGGCAATGTCTCCCGTCCGATACCCGTCCTCAAGCAGTCCCATAATGGCGTGCTCAATCGCATCCGATTCCTTAGTGAGCCCAAAGGCATACTTTAACATCATCGCGCCCGACAGGATTTGTGCCAAAGGGTTTGCCTTGCCCTTGCCGGCAATATCAGGCGCGGAGCCGTGAATCGGCTCAAAAAGTCCAAAACCAGTTTCCGAGAGACTTGCGCTGGGCAACATACCAATTGATCCGGTGATTGCGGAAGCTAAATCAGAGAGTATATCACCGAACATGTTCTCTGTCACAATCACATCAAATTGTTTTGGGTTCGTTGCAATCTGCATGGCGGCATTATCAACATACATGTGGTTAAGCTGTATCTGTGGATAATTTTCTTGAACAAAATCAGTTACCACTTTTCGCCAGAGGTTAGAACTTTCAAGGACATTTGCCTTATCAATTGAGGTTAGTTTCTTGCTTCGTTTCATTGCCGCTTCGCACGCTACTTTTGTTATCCTCTGGATTTCAGGCACGGAATAAATCATATAATCTACGGCATAATCCCCCTGAACTGCTCCATCCTTCAACACAAGAGACTTAACCTTATTCTTGCCGAAATAAACGCCTCCCGTTAATTCACGCACAATCAGGATGTCCAGTCCCCCTTTCAATCGTTCTGATTTCAGGGATGCCGCATCCGCAAGCGGGCCAAAGATTACAGCCGGACGCAGGTTTGCAAATAAGCCATAAATTGTCCTCAAAGGCAGCAACGCACCTCGTTCCGGCGTTAATTCAGGTGGCAAATTATCCCACTTGTGCCCGCCAACCGCGCCAAAATATATGGCATCTGCATTATCGCAAATCTTTTTCGTTTCTTCCGGCAGGGGATGACCGTATTTATCGTAGGCGCAGCCGCCTACCAGCGCCTCTTTATATTCAAACGTATGTCCGAATCTTCTGGCAACTGCATCCAGCGCCTTTAATCCCTCCTTCATTATTTCAGGACCGATCCCATCACCTGCAAGCACGGCAATGTTTTTTTTCATTTAGCATTCTCCTGTATATCCGCTCAAAATACATAAACCAAAATTTCATAATTAAAGAGGAACTATTATATCAGAGGTATCTATAGTAGCAAAATAATACTTACTTGATAAGAACAACGAAAGAGAAGATTTTTAATTTTTGGAATTACCTTAAAATCATTGACAAGGTTAAGTATAATAAGTTAGCATTTTTTGCTTTATTTTATTCAAAAATTATTCACATTTTTAAATAGACATCCATGAATTTTGGAACTGTTTGTATAATTGGACCTGGACTTATTGGCGGCTCAATTGGGTTATGTCTGAAAAAAAGAAACCTTGCCAGTAAAATAATCGGAGTATGCCACAGGACTTCCTCCATAGAAAAAGCAGTAAAAATGCAGGCAATTGACGCTGGATTCCTGAATGCAAATGAAGCTGTCAAAGATGCCGATATTGTAATACTCGCCACATCTGTGGACAAAATTATTGATTTAGCCAAAGAAATAATCCCTATCATGAAAAGCGATTCTATCCTCACAGACGTGGGCAGTACAAAGGCTCTTATAGTAAAACAAATTACCAATAATATCAGGGAAGATATTGCCTTTGTTGGCGCACACCCTATCGCAGGTTCGGAACAGAGGGGCATTGAGGTTGCATTGCCAGACCTCTTTGAAGGCTGCACCTGCATAATAACACCATTAAAAAACAGCACAAAGGCAGTCGAGACAATCTCAACGATGTGGCAGCTCATGGGCGCCAGAGTTAAATTTATGAGTCCGGAACAACATGACGAAATACTTGCGTCTGTCAGCCACCTACCCCATTTGGTCGCATCCTGCCTCATAAATTCGATTAAAAAAGAACATATCAACTATGTCGCAAGCGGGCTAAGAGACACCACCAGGATTGCGTCGGGCGACCCTGAACTATGGGCAAACATCTTTGACCAAAACCGCGATAACGTCATAAAATCTATTGAACAATTAATTACTGAACTCAATAAGTTCAAAAACGACCTTATAAATAAAGACGCCTCCACATTACTTGACAAGTTAAAAAAGGCAAAGCTGATACGAGACAGTGTGTTTAACAATAATTCAAAGGACTTAAATAAAAAATAAATCATGTACTCAAGAATTGAAATTTTTTTTAAAAACGAGATTCCTGACCCGATCGGAAATAATACAAAATCAGAAATTGCAGCTTTTGGTTTTTCTGGAATAGATACAATAAGGGTACATCAGGTATATATAATCTTTGGAAATCTAAATAAAAAAGAACTTGATATTATTGCAGAAAAACTGCTGGCTGATACAGTCACCCAGCAATACAATATTTCTGACCAAAAACCTCAGATTACAGACTCCGGGTCGTTTATTATCGAAACAACTCGTAAACCGGGCGTCATGGACCCAGTAGAACAATCTGTAATAAAGGCACTATGTGATATTGGAATAAAGGTAGAGGGCTTAAAGACTGCCCAGAAATATTTGATAAACGGGAAGATATCACGCGATTCAATTCATACAATAGCAATGAAGGTGCTGGCAAACACGAAAATTGAAGATATATATATTTATCCAGAAATACCAAATTACGAACATGGCAATATTCACTACTCCTTTAAAAAGAATATCGTACCAATACTAAACGCTGATAATAAACAGCTTGAGGAAATAAGCGCATTAGGACAGCTATCCCTGAATCTTCATGAAATGCAAGCCATCCAGAAATATTACAAGTCTGTTAACCGAGAGTCTACGGACATAGAACTCGAGACCATTGCACAGACGTGGTCTGAACACTGTGTCCACAAGACACTGAAAGGTATCATTAATTTCAATGGGGCAAAAATTGACAATCTTTTGAAAAATACCATCATGAAGGCAACGCAGGAACTGAATAAGCCCTGGTGTGTCTCCGTATTCAAAGATAATGCAGGTATAATTCAGTTTGACGATAATTACAACATCTGCTTCAAGGTAGAAACACACAATCACCCATCCGCTATTGAACCTTATGGTGGCGCCAATACCGGCGTTGGAGGGGTAATCAGGGATATAATGGGTACCGGGCTTGGAGGAAAGCCCATCCTTAACACAGATGTGTTCTGTTTCGCCCCGCCAGATACACCTTCAGATAAAATTCCAAAAGGAGTTTTGCATCCAAAAAGAATCTTCAGGGGGGTTGTCGCAGGCGTGAGGGACTACGGCAACCGTATGGGAATACCAACTGCAAATGGTGCAATCTTTTTCGATGAGCGTTACATAGGCAACCCGCTTGTTTACTGTGGAACAGTGGGCATCATACCAAAAGACAGATGCCAAAAAGATGCAAAACCAAACGACTTGATTGTTGTCGTTGGTGGAAGAACTGGACGCGATGGCATACACGGCGCAACATTCTCTTCTGCAGAGTTACACGAACAATCTGAACAGACATCAGGCAGTGCCGTGCAGATTGGCAATGCAATAACAGAAAAGGCGTTACTTGACGTCCTTTTAAAAGCCAGAGATAGAGGACTATACAACTGTATTACCGACTGCGGCGCTGGCGGCTTATCATCCGCCATAGGCGAAATGGGTCAGGAACTCGGCGCGATTGTATATCTGGAAAAGGTACCCCTTAAGTATGAAGGACTTTCTTATACAGAAATCTGGATATCCGAGGCGCAGGAAAGGATGGTACTTGCAGTCCCGCCAGAAAAAGAAAACGAACTCCTCGACCTTTTTAAAGCAGAAAATGTTGAAGCTACTATAATAGGCAGATTCACAAATGACAAAATATTGCGACTACATTTCAATTATGACACCGTCGGCAAATTAGAAATGGAATTCCTACATAAAGGCATTCCCAGACTTGAACGGAAAGCCACCTGGCATAAATCCACATTTGAAGAACCTGTCTTACCAGAAAAAGACGACTACGGCGCAGACTTAAAAAGAATACTCTCTGCATGGAATGTATGCAGTAAGGAATGGGTAATACGCCAGTACGACCATGAAGTACAGGGTGGAAGCGTCTTAAAACCGCTTCAGGGTATAAATAATGACGGGCCTGGAGACGCATGTGTTATCACGCCTGTACTTGACTCAAACAAAGGTATCATTGTATCTAACGGCATGAATCCGCTATACGGCGATATAGACCCCTATCATATGGCTGCATCCGCCATTGACGAGGCGCTCAGGCAGATTATTGCCGTTGGTGGAAGTTTAGACCGCGTGGCGCTCTTAGACAATTTCTGCTGGGGCAACACCAATAAACCCGACCTACTCGGTACTCTCGTGCGGGCAGCACAGGCTTGCTATGATACCGCCGTTGCATACGGGACACCATTTATTTCAGGAAAGGACAGTTTAAATAACGAATTTATCACCGATAAAGAGACCATCATAATCCCGCCCACCTTGCTCATCTCTGCCGTTTCAATAATGGATGACGTAAGAAGTGCCATATCAATGGATGTCAAGGAATCTGGCAACTTGATATATATTGTTGGTGTTACCCATTCAGAGTTGGGCGGTTCACATTATTATCACATCAATGGATGCAAAGGAAACAAAGTCCCAAAGGTAGACACATTACTTGGGAAAAAAATCATGGACACATTATCACAGGCTACGAAACTTAGACTCGTAAGGTCTTGTCATGACTGTTCCGAAGGTGGCATTGCCGTAGCTGTTGCTGAAATGGCATTTGCAGGCGGATTCGGTATGACGCTTAATCTTTCTGCGATACCAACAGAAGGTCACATTCATAGAAACGAGACCCTTCTCTTTTCTGAATCAAACACGCGTTTTGTCGTTGAGGTACGACTTGAACATCAAAAACAATTCGAAAATATCGTGAAGGATATCCCGCATGGATTACTGGGAAAGGTATCATCTGCACCGTTTCTTAAAATCTACGGCTTGAATAATAAACTTATTATTAATGAAAGCATTCTCGATCTCAAAGAGGCATGGCAATCGCCTCTCAGATGGTGAAATATTTTAAACAGATATGGTTTCCGAAAGTAATAGAAAAGCTACATGGTTTAATTAATTCGTATTAGTTTAGCCCTTTGAAAAATTACTATCCGAATGAAGTTCCTTCCATATTCGGCAAAACTTTTAAAGATTCTTCACTCCGCTTTGCTCCGTTCAGAATGACTATTTTTAGGTGTCATTCTGAGCCCGACAGGGAGAAGAATCTTTCGTTTGTGCTCAAATATAATCAAAAAGGGTTTTACCGAATATATATTTCAAGGAGCTAAATTGTTATATAAAATCTTTAATAAATCTTTAGGAGAATTTTTCGTGAAGAAATTAATAATCGCAGGGCTCGTTATAACTGTATCAACTGCTCTATCCACTGCATCTGCCCACGCAGACTGGAAACCGTCAAAGACCGATACAACAGAAACGCCTAGTGTTGAGAACAAAAATGTTGCAGAAACCATTGCGGCATTCAAAGAAAAAGACCCTGGCATGGCTATCTTCTTTGAAAAGGCTTACGGCTATGCAGTGTTCCCTAAAGTTGGAAAAGGTGGGATTGGCATTGGTGGCGCTCACGGCAAGGGAGAGGTTTACGAACAGGGGAAATTAATCGGCGCTTCAAGCCTGACACAGGTAACTATTGGTTTCCAATTTGGCGGACAGTCATACAGTGAGATTATCTTTTTCAAAGATAAAGAAGCGCTGGAGCGTTTCAAGGGTGGTAATTTTGAATTAGGTGCGCAGGCATCTGCCGTAGCGGCATCGGCAGGGGCTTCTTCTAACGCAGGTTACGAAAATGGCGCTGCAATCTTTACATTGGCTAAACTTGGACTGATGTACGAGGCATCCGTTGGAGGACAAAAGTTTAGTTTCAAGGCAAAATGATTTTTAGTGTAGAGATGCGCACGCCGTGCATCTTTACATCCTGCCCTGTAACAGAATCATCAAGACAGTAAAAATGCATAAATTGATAATAAGTAACCATGTTGATAAATGAAGGTTTGACCCCCTTTCTTCTTGATTGAAAATAGGATTGAAATAATTTTTAAATGCCTTATACTTTATGTCAATATAGTTTAAGTTTTTAAGAAACATATGTATTTTGTTAATATGAAAAAGGATTATAAACATCCCGGTGGCAAATTAAGAAGATTGGGACCTTCCTGTTGTACGGATAAAGAACTTTTGGCAATAATAATTAATTCCGGTACAAAAAACTTAACCGCCGAACAAATTGCTGAAAAATTACTAGACAAATTTGGAATGGTTTATAATTTTGCGGGGAAGATGCTTAAAGAGCTTATGGAAGTTGAAGGTATCGGAGCGGTGAAGGCAACACAAATCGCTGCCATATTCGAATTGACCAAAAGAATTATCAGACATATCGAATCACAATGATTATACATGACAAGGAATTTAAGCGAACTGTTTCGTCTGTCAAAAAGCCTGAATTCAAACATCTCAATAGGCAAATCCCACCTGAAGCACACACCTCAATGTATAATTTCCATAAATATTGGTCAAGGAAGACATGGAATGTAGTTGGCGAATATATTGAAACATATTGCCCGAAGACTGGAATTGTTTATGATCCTTTTGGTGGAAGCGGTGTTACGGCTATTGAGGCTTTAAGAAGAGGCAGAAAAGCGATTATTTCCGATATATCTCCGCTAGCTACAGAACTCACCAGATTAACCATAAAATATATTCCTTTAGACAAAATAAAGGAAGCTTTTGAAAGAATTGGGAAAAAAGTAAAAGAGAAAATATTAGAGCTTTACAAAACAAAATGTAGAAATTGTGGTTCTGAAATTGTATTTGATTGTGCTATATGGATAAAAGATAAATGTGTAGATATTAGATACCGTGAATGTCCGAATCCTAAGTGTAAAGATGAAAGAAGGAAAGAAACACCGTTAATAAAGTATGATAATAATTTATTATCAAAAATAGAAAAACTCAAAATTAAAGAATGGTATCCTAAGAATAAATTTTACTATTCTAACGGTAAGCCTTTTAAAGAAAAGCAACAATATGAATCAATTGATGAATTATTTACTAAAAGGAACCTTTATGCATTAGCTATTTTAATGGAAGCGATTGAATGCGAAGAAAATAAAACTATCAGAGATTTCTTAAAAATTGCCTTTACTTCAATGGTTCACTTGTGTTCGAGAATGAATCCTATTTCAGAGGCAGGTCATTTTACCCCTTTTAGTTCGGCATGGACGCAACACAGTTATTGGTATCCTTCAGGCCATTATATGGAACAAAACGTATGGAACAAATTTGAAAGTTCAATTTATGGTCATCAGGGCTTATTGAAAGCCAAGGGGGAATCTAATGAATATTTTAAAGATATTAAGTTCGCAACGTCATTCAAACAAGTAATAGAAGGCGAAGCGGATATATTCATACATACCGGATCATGCCTGGATTTAATGCAGCAAATGGAGAAAAAATACGGAGACAAAGGGTGCATAGACTATATATTCACTGATCCACCTTATGATTCATCTATACAATACGGCGAATTAACTTATATGTGGGTAGCCTGGATGAAAAAGGATGAAGGATATTTGGAGAAAATTGTTGGGGATGAAATTATCCACAATGAGAGGCAGGGAAAAGATTTTGAAGTATATCATTCCTTGTTAAAAAATAGCTTTGAAAAAATGTTTAATATTTTGAAACCTGATAGTTATTTAACGGTAACTTTTCATAATCCGACTTTTAAAGTAAGAAATGCAACTATAAGAGCAGGAGTTTTATCGGGATTTGAACTTCAAAAAGTTCACCATCAAGAACTAGCAAGACCCTCTGCAAAATCTTTATTGCAACCTTTTGGATCAGCACAGGGAGATTTTTACTTAAGGTTTCATAAACCTAATCTGGGAGAAAAGAGTTATGAGCCGGAGGCAATTGATGCCTTAAGATTTGGAAAAATTGTAATGGATACAACAGTAAGGATACTTGCAGAACGAGGAGAGCCAACACCATATACAATCATTATCAACGCAATAGATCCTGAGTTGGTAAAAAGAGGTTTCTTTTCTGAATTAGATAGTGGTTTAGATGTCAAAACTGTTTTAGAAAAGAAAATAGATAAGGATTTTGTTTTGGTTGATGCAAAGATGGGGGATACCGCCGGGAAACTATGGTGGTTCAAAAATCCAAATTTGGTGCCTCATTTAGAAAAGATTCCCCTGTCGGAACGGGTTGAAAAAACGGTCTTAGCTAAACTACAACAGAAGGGAAAGGTAACATTTACTGATATTTGGGAAGCAGTTAGTATGGCATTCCCAAATTCTCTTACATCAGACCAAACAAGCATAAAAGAGGCATTAGAGGTTTATGCAAATCCAATACAAGAAGGTTTTTGGCTCATAAAACCAAACTTTCAAAAGGATAAAGTTGAAAAAGAACATTCGACTATTATTGCAATATTAGCAGAAATTGGCCAGCAAAACAAATTCGACATTTATATAGGAAAGAATGAACAAAATCATACAGTATCTTCAGATTATGTAGAGAAGACCGGTAAGTTGGGGCAGTATGTAAATTATAAAAATGTATATAAATTAAAAAATATGAGGAATCCAGATGTTGTAGACGACATAGATTTATTGTGGATTAAGGACGATAAAATCGAATATTTATTTGAAGTTGAATGTACAACATCCATGACAAGTGCATTGGAAAGAGGCTCAAATGTTGAACCATCGGTAAAAAAGGTTATGTTATTTCCGAATGATCGAGAAGTACAATATAAGCGGAAAATGAGATCTCCAATGTTCAAAGAAAGGTACATAAATGACAATTGGAATTTTATATTATTCAACAGCTTAATATCAACTCGCTTTCCTAAGAAAAAAAACGTAAATATAGAAGAACTTTTCAATCATGCTACGATAAAAAACCAAAATAACCAGCTTAGTCTATTTTGAATAAATTAATAGTTCGAATTGTTGAGTTTTGCTTAACCTAACCTACTTAACTACAATGGATACTGTTGGAAAACGTGTATCACTTTATTCGGGCCATTCCCGAACCAAAATTTTTTGTTATAATATTTCGATTTAAAATATTGCTGAATTTTACAAGGTGTACTATAAAAAATGACAACGCCAAAGGTATTAATCCTCAGAACGGCTGGAACAAACTGCGATCACGAGACCCGATATGCCCTTGAAAAGGCAGGGGTAATTGTAGATATTGTTCATATCAATACACTCCTTGCAAACAAAAGATTGCTTAAGGATTACCAGATACTAGCGTTACCCGGTGGCTTTACTTACGGAGATGACGTTTCTGCAGGAAAGATACTGGCAAATCAAATCAAATATAATCTTGAAGAGGACATTAAAAATTTTATTAATGAAAAAAAATTAATCCTTGGCATATGCAACGGGTTCCAGGTTTTGACAAAGGCGGGTTTGTTGCCATCAATAAATAAAGAGCAACAGGAGACGACTTTAACCTATAACGATTCGAACAAATTCGAGGCGCGCTGGGTCTACATGAAGGTATGCCCAAATAAATCAATGTTTATCAGGAACGAAGATGTATCAAATATATATCTACCCGTTGCGCATGGCGAGGGAAAGTTTATTACAAGAGATGAAACCATTTTGAGCAGAATAAAGGCAAATCATCAGGTTGTCTTCAAGTATGTAAATGAGCATGGCGAGGAGGCTGGTTATCCATGGAATCCTAACGGTTCAATAGAAAATATAGCCGGCATATGCGATGAAACCGGGCAGATTCTGGGCATGATGCCGCACCCAGAAAGACACATCAAACCAACTCAACACCCACGCTGGACACGCAACGGACCGAAAGAATACGGAGACGGTTTTTTAATCTTTAAAAATGCAGTAAATTATGTTAAATCTAATTTCTAAATTTTATCAAGAAGTTTAAAATTAGATTCTTCGCTCTGCTCAGATTGACATATTGACATACAGAGCCTTTTGCACGTTGTCATGCTGAACCCTTCGCATATGTCATTCTGAACGAAGTGAAGAATCTTGTTTTTGCTCAGGGTAAACTCCGTGGAGCATCTCTTTTTAAAAGATTGAATTTCTTTAACATTTAAATAAAACACTACATTTATAAACCTGAATATGGAGATGAGAAAACATGCATAAAGTAGTTGTATCAGACAAAGAAAGCGCTGTATCGGTTGATCTGACTAAATGCCAGAGTATCCTTTCTAAATATAATCAGGCAACCCCTGCAGACCTCATTCCTATATTACAACAGATGCAGGATACTTATGGTTATTTACCAAAGGACGCGATAGAAGAAATAACAACAAGAACGCTTATCCCTTTAAGTAAAATTTATGGAGTTATTACATTTTATTCGCAATTCTCTTTGATACCGAGGGGCAAACATACTATCAAGGTCTGCACAGGCACTGCCTGCCATATCAAGGGGGCGCCTGATATAAAGAAAAAGATTACAGAAATCCTTCATATTAACGAAGGCAAAACAACAAATGATTACAAATTTACATATGAACCTGTAGCGTGTCTGGGAACGTGTTTCCTTGCACCTATTATGATGATAGACAAAAGGTATTACGGGAAATTAACCACTGAGAAAACAGAGACTATTCTGAAGAGTTACTAAAGAGTGAAGGAGAAGTTAAATTGAAGAGATTAAAAAACATTGAAGAGCTTATAAAGTTCAGAAAATCAATTGAAACAGAACATAGCCCTGACATGATACGGATATTCATTTGTACTACGGGTTGCAGGGCGCTTGGCGCCGAAGAAGTATACAACGCCTTCAAGTCAGAAATAAAAAAACAATCCCTTGAAAACAAGGTAGAGGTCGTAGATACGGGATGCCAGGGTCTGTGCGCAAGGGCTCCGGTCTTAACCATAGAACCAATGGGAATATTTTATGGCAGGGCAACTGAAACTGATGTTCCTGAAATCATATCCCAAACTATTCTGAAAGGCGAGATTATTGAACGACTCTGTTATACAGAAGCAGGAAAGCGTATTCCTTACATCAAGGATATCCCCTTTTATGGTAAGCAGAAAAAGATTGTATTAAGGAACTGCGGCAATATAAACCCAAAAAGCATAAATGAATATATCCTGAGAGAAGGTTATGCTGCGATTTCAAAGGTGCTCACCGGCATGACTCCGGATGAAGTAATAAATGAAATAAAGAACTCGGGTCTCCGCGGCAGGGGTGGTGCGGGATTCCCGACAGGTAATAAATGGGAGTTTGTCAGAAAGGCAGATGGAGACATAAAATATATCATCTGTAATGGAGATGAAGGCGATCCCGGCGCATTTATGGACCGTGCAGTACTAGAAGGCGACCCCCATTCTGTGATAGAGGGGATGCTCGTTGGAGCTTATGCAATTGGTTCTAGAAAAGGAATTATCTATGTGCGCGCTGAGTATCCCATTGCTGTAGAACATTTAAAAATCGCCATAGAACAGGCAAGAAATCTTGGGTTACTGGGCGAAAATATCCTTGGTACAAATTTCAGTTTTGACCTGGATATCAAGATGGGCGCCGGCGCATTTGTATGCGGAGAGGAAACAGCCCTGATTGCCTCAATCGAAGGAAAGCGCGGTATGCCGCGTCCACGTCCGCCGTTTCCGGCAACAAGCGGTCTCTGGGGAAAACCGACAAATATCAACAACGTTGAAACATTCGCAAATGTGCCTGTCGTAATACTCAGGGGTTCTGAATTCTTTAAATCAATAGGGACGCAAACCAGTAAGGGCACAAAGATATTTGCCCTTGCAGGAAATGTAAAGAATACCGGGCTTGTTGAAGTACCGATGGGTACCACGCTCCGTGAAATCGTTTTTGACATCGGCGGCGGCGTACCAGGAAGGAAAAAGTTCAAGGCTGCACAAATGGGTGGTCCCTCAGGTGGCTGTGTACCTGCCCAGCATCTTGACCTTCAAATTGACTATGAAACGGTAAAAGAAGTTGGCGCAATAATGGGTTCAGGGGGACTCATTGTTATGGACGACTCTACATCAATGGTTGAAATTGCGAGATACTTTATGGAATTCTGCCAGGATGAATCTTGCGGGAAGTGCGTTCCATGCAGAATCGGTACAAAAAGAATGCTAGACATCCTTACACGTATCACAAAGGGAGAAGGTAAAAAAGAGGATATCAGTCTGTTAAAAGAACTGGCTGAGGTAACAAAAATGGCGTCACTATGCGGCTTGGGGCAAACGGCTGCAAATCCTGTTCTTTCAACCATCCGTTACTATATTAACGAATACGAGGAATTAATTGACAAAAAACATGCACAGGCAGACATACAACAGACGCCGGCAACATAAAAGGATAGCTTGATTTTACGAATAATAAGAAGCTAAATCACCTTGCATTGTTTTCTAACATGGATGCATTGGATAAATTTAAAATGTTTGTTATAATTAAAAATAGATTTTTATTGGCGGTAAAATCAAAGATTTTTTCCGATTTTATCTGATACAAACCTGTCATTTGAACATACAACACAGTGATTGATTCCGGCTTTTAGGTAATTGCACTAATACCAGAATCCAACCTGTTTTCTTATAACTACCCAGAGAAAAATTTTTTACAGAATACAGCAACATGAAGGTACTCATAATTGGTGCAGGCAGGGGTGGAACAGCCCTCTTACCTATCTTATACGAAGATAAGGAGATTGATATCGTTGGAGTGGTTGACAATAATCGTGAGGCCGAAGGAATGAAGCTTGCAAAGCAATACAATATACCAATCTACACAAATTATGAAGCCTTAATAAGGAGAAAAGACCTTAACGTCATTATTAACGTTACAATGAATCCACGCGTACTTGCTGACATTGAAAAAAACAAGCATACAAATACTGAAATACTTGGCGGTTTGAGCGCAAAACTATTGTGGGGTCTGGTTGAAGAAAGGAAGAAGAAAGAAGAGGAAATCCAGAAAAGTCTCTCTGAGCAGAAAGCCTTGTATCATATCGGAATTATGATTTCTTCTGCAATAGATATGAACGATGTATTCCAAACAATTGTTCGCAGTGGACTCGAAGTAACAAATACCCCGGCAGGCAGCCTTGCCTTATACGACGAAGAAAAAAACGAACTTGAACTTGCCGCCGCACATGGTTTCAGCCCGGAGTTCTCTGTAAAGGCGTCACGCTGGAAGGTAAGATCCGGAGGGCTTACTGAAAGAATCCTTTCCCGAAAACAGCCCATCGTTGTGCCTGACATTACCAAAGAGTCTTCCCTGGACACAAAGGTTATTCTGGCTGAAGGCATTCGTTCCCTAGTTGCCACACCCCTATGCACTGAAGGCAAAACTGTAGGTATTCTTTACGTGGATGACTTCAAACCGCGTTCTTTTACACAAAGAGACATTTCAATACTTGAACTCCTTGCAACACAGGCAAGTATAGCTATCAAAAAAGCAAAAACACGCGAGCAACTTGAACTGAAAAACCAGGCTCTTAAAAGAACCATGGACTATTTACAAAACATACTGGATAACTCTGCTGATATGATTATTACCACGGATATTAAAAATAATGTGGTCGAATTCAACAAAGGCGCCGAAGATATACTTGGATACAAACAAAGCGAGACCGTCGGAAGACCTTTATCAGAATTCCTTGCCAATCCTGATCATAGCAATTCCCTTTTAGAAAAAGTCAAGCAGGAAGGAAAGATCTCAAATCATGAAACGCAACTCATTACAAAGCAAAAAAAGATTATTGATATTAATCTTACACTATCCCAGCTTAAAGACAGTAAGGGGAATATGATGGGAACTGTAGGAATCAGTAAGGATATAACAGAATTCAAAAGAACACAGGCACAACTCATCCAGGCAGGGAAGCTTGCCGGCATAGGTCAATTAGCCGCAGGTATTGCCCATGAAATCAATAACCCTTTAAGCGGTGTACTGGGGTACGCAAAAAGGCTTTTAAAAAAAGCCGAAGATGAAGATTTCAAAAAAATAACCGGACTTGAATCTTTTTCAAAAGAAATAAAACTGATTGTTGATTCTGCACTGAGGTGTAAAAAAATCATTGAGGGCCTTTTAAAATTCTCACGCACCTCGGAGACAATAAGCACAGTAAATATTAATGAGGTACTCGATGAATCTCTTGTACTTTTTGGAAACCAACTGACGTCACAAAATATTGAACTGGTAAAGATTCTGAACCCTGAAATACCCGGCATCTCAGCTAATCATACTCAGATACAGCAGGTTTTCACCGATATAATAATAAATGCAATACAGGCTATGCCCAGAGGAGGTAAACTGACAATCATTACAAGGGCAGTGAACTCATCCGTTATTGAAATAGAATTTACAGACACAGGAGAGGGTATACCCAAAGAAAATCTGACCAAGATTTTTGAGCCTTTTTTCACCACACGTGAACCCGGCAAAGGAACAGGGCTTGGTTTATACATGATTTACAGGATTTTACAGGAACATCACGGGCGAATAGACGTTAAAAGCGAGTTAGGCAAAGGGGCAACTTTTATTATAACTTTACCATGTAAATAACCATAGAGATACATGTGGGGCGTTTTTACAATAATATTAAACTAGATTCTTCGCGGAGCCTGCCCTGAGTATAAGAAAGAAATACTCCGCTTGCGCTCAGCATGACAAAATGCAAAGAGCTCAGAATGACAATTCTACATCATGTGTCATTCTTAAGAGTCTGTCTTGAGCAAAGCCTAAGGAAGAGGGCGACGGAAGAATCTAACATTGAAATTACTTAACATTAAATTACGGAGGAAATATCATGGCAGAAGAAAGAATCCTGGTTATTGATGATGAAGAAATTATCTGCAGGTTATTAAAAGATACCCTAACAGACGAGGGTTATCAGGTAGAAACTGTAAACAACGGTATTGAAGGGGTTGAAAAGATTTCACGGGGAGAACCTTTTGATATACTCCTTATTGATATCAGAATGCCCAAAAAGGACGGGATTCAGGTACTCAAAGAGGCAAAAAGCAAAGTACCTGATATAATAACAATAATAATGACCGGATATCCCAGCATTGAGACCATTCGAGAGGCGAGTGAATACAATGCATTTGACTACATTACAAAACCGCTTGACCCTGACGAGGTATGCGAATGTATTAAGCGTTCGCTAGAAGTAAGAAAATTGTCAAAAGAACTCAAAACTCCGGAGAAACCGCCAAGAATACTCGTTGTGGATGATATGCAATCTGCATTGTTCCTTTCAGAAGGAGTACTGGAAGACGAGGGTTATCATGCTGAAATCGCCCAAAATGGTGAAGAAGCCCTTGAGAAATTCAGGCAAAAACGCTTTGATATTGTCGTTGCAGACCTCCACATGCCTGGCATTGACGGCATCGAACTCCTCAACAAAATAAAAAAACTGGACGTCAAGACCCTTGTAATTATAATGACCGCAAGACCCAGCATAGAATCCGCCATACTGGCTTTCAGGCACGGCGCATACGACTATATCACAAAACCAATTGACCCAGACACAATCATTAACACAATCCAGCGCGGATTAGAAAAATACCATATTGAGACAAATACAGATAAACTCTTAAAACGCACCTATGACCTCCGCCAGCAGATGGTCAGTGAAAATACTACCCTCATTAACGAAAGAGATCTCTTGTATGGCGTAATTGACGCAATTCCGGATATTATTGTGGTAACGGACGAAAATAACAATATCCGCGCCGTTAACAAAGCCGCGGAAACATTGCTTGAATATAAGAAGGAGGATATTCAGAGGAAACCCATTGACAAACTATTTGATGAAAAGAAAAACTTTTTCAGGGGAAATGATTTTGATAACATGATGAAAGCGGGCAGGGTAACCAACTATCAACTCACATGTATCACAAGCAAGGGCGCCAAAATCAAGACAAGCTGGTCAGGAATGCCTGTCTTCGACAAAGATAAAAAGATAAAAGGTGTTGTAGGAATAGGTAAGAAATAGTATAGTTATAATTTATGAAGATTATATCAATTACAGGCACAGCAAGCGGGGTGGGTAAGACAACCGTCGCACAATTTTTGCTAAGGCACTTTACTGGCTTATCAGCCTTGAAAATAACAACAAAGCATGAGGGAAATTGTCCCAGACACTCCGATTGCGATTTGTGCAAAACAATGGTACAACCATACAAAATCTCAGTTGACCCACTTGAAATCAACCAGCAGGGAAAGGATACGTCTATTTTTAAAAATTCTGGGGCAAGAAAGGTCGTATGGCTTCAAACCCATTCTGAATTTCTTGAAACAGGAATAGCAAATGCACTGACCTATTTTAACGATAATGATATCGTCATCGTTGAGGGTAATAGCTTCCTGCATACACACGATGCCGATCTTTGTGTATTAGTGACTACTCCAAGAGAAATGAAAATAAAACGCTCCACAAGACAGATTATACCCAAGATTGACATTGCCGTGATAAACAAACACACGCGTGATACCAACAATGCCATCATGGAGTCACAGGAAAGATTGCACTTAATTGGTTGCTATGCGCCTGTCTTTATTGTAAATCCCGTCCTTGAAAACTACAAACCGAACGAATTATTTATCAAACATATAAAAGAAGCCCTCGGACAGCCCTTATCCAGTCTTACATCATAAGTTCCAGTTTATTCAGGCAAAATAGCCCAGATACGACACTGACCTCCGGAACCGCCTTCAATCTTTATGGGGGCTATTATCAGAATTGAGCCTCTGGGCGGCAATTTGTCAAGGTTGGCTACATTTTCTAAGATAAACTTTCCCGCCCTGCCAATAATGTGATGTACCTGAAAGTCTGAACTGGTACCACAATCACCGCTGAGGGTATCAATACCAATACCTTTGATTTGTCTCTTTTCAACTAGAAAGCCGACAGATTCCCTTGAATAACCGGGAAAGTGCATTTGCCCGTTTTTATCGGTATTTTTATAATCATTAAAATTACTCCAGCGGCAACTCCACCCCGTGTTTAACAATACAATTGCGCCATCAGGTATTTGACCATTTATCTTTTCCCAGGATGAAATATCCGAGGCTGAGAGTGTATAATCAGTGTTCTTCTCTACTTTATCTTTTACATCAATAACAATTGCATGACCAATCAATTGTATAAAAGGAATCTGGTCAACTGAAGGTTGATTTTGCTCAAAGTGGTTTGGTGCATCAATATGCGTTCCAAGATGTTCGGGCGTACTATATTTACCTGAAAATACTTTGTCTTTATTTAGCGTTGCGATAGCCTCAAATTTAAACAGGGAATAAGCGCCTTTGGGCCAGTGCGCATTCCTTTCATTTAATGGATACGTCAAGTCAACAACTGAGGACTTGCCTTCCATTACATCTTCCAGAATGCCAGCCGTTAAATTGTGTGTGTAAAAGGACATCATTGTTATAAACAATATTCGGGAAAAGACTTTCATTTTTAGTACACTCCTTTGTTGCTATAGATTTCAATGTTTTGCCTTTATTCATCAGGTAAAACAGGTTTTATGCAACTTTCTTACGCCACTAAGACACCAAGGCACAAAGAAAAACTTTGTGTCTTAGTGACTTTGTGGCTAGTTTGAATTTCCTTAACATTAAAATTTAGCCATTTTCGTGTCTTTCGTGGGTAGATTAAAATTCCACAATATAAATATATCAAAAGCTTTATTTCAATAAATTTATCATCTCAATTGCATTCTTAACCGATTTCCCCGCATGACAGTTGTTGAACATGACCATGATATTTCTAACAGAACCAGCAATTGCTTTTATATCTACCGCAAAGGATTCCAGTTCATCTTTTGTATATAGATAATCATATCTTTCAGACGTTGATGCATTAAACCAGTTATCATTCCTGCCGTGGAACCTGAAATAGCCAATATCTGTAGTTGTAACTGGATTATAAGGCATTAATCCCTTGAGTTTCGGTTCATCAACTATGCAGTATCCGATGTTGTTCTGTTTCAAAAACATTATACTCCTGTTACCATGCCAGTGATAATTCCTGAATTCTACAACTAACGGTATATCTTTCATCTTTTCCTTGAAGGTCAAGATGTAGTTGTAATTATCTTTTACTTCGTAAAAGCTGTAAGGAAATTGTGCCAGTATAGCAGTTAGCCTGCCTTCTCTTTTTAGTGGCTCTATGGCATAAAGAAAGCGTTCGAATGCATCATTATTATTTATAAACTCCCCTGTTTCTTTATCCCTTATCTCATGTGTCAGGGACTTGTGCGCCTTTACAGCAAATTCAAAATCGTGGGAGGTCTTTTTAATCATACCCTCAAACGATTTCTGTGACGGTATTGTATAGTATGTAAAGTTTATCTCTGTTATCTTAAAACCCAGTTCCTTTTCATAGTAAGGAAGCATGTCTTCCTGTTTAATATTGGAAGGATAAACATTACCCACCCAGTCTGGAAATGAAAAACCAGAAGTCCCTACCTTGAGCATATTTTAATGGAAAATCCTTGCTATCTGAGAATTGCAAATATCATTTTGAGATAAACTGAACAACATGAAGAATTTTATGGAATATTAAACACCATATTTCCCAACCAGCATCATGCCCTTTCTGTACTTTGAATCAACGGCGGGCTGTAACTTAAAATGGCTTTGTAAGGCGTCTGTTAAATGCTGAAATTGTTCGAACTGTCCATCCAAAAGCTCAACTTCAATCTCACGATATTGCTTCTGACCTTTGTGTCCACGAAAAGAAACATCATCCAAAGATAGTTCTGCCCTAAACCCATCGCTGGAGTCAAGTATCACAGTATTACGATTTGTCTCTACTACCAGCACCTTTCTCAAAGTTTGAACTTCTATATCAAGTTCATTTACAACTGCTGGCGGTATTGTTGGTCTTTTTTTCTCATTCCAGAATTCTATCTCTTCGGCAGAAAGCGTCCATTCAACCTCCCTGCGCTCAAAGATTGCACCCTGCTGCCTTCCGGATGTCTTAAAGGCGCCCACGTAATTTTCCCCTCTCCTGCGGATGCGGATGGCAGCGTCAGATTTGATGAGTTTGTAATCCGGCGTATCCAGGTAGACATCAGACTGTAGGCATGGCGTTCCCCTGGTACATTTGAAACCAAGTTTACCTATGATTTCAAGAAAGGAGTCAAGATCTAGTTCATCAGGGCAGACAAACTTTGCCTCTATCTCAGATTTTTCTATATTGTTTTGTATACTATCGTTCATCTGTTACTAAAATTTTAATTTTCGTTATTCGTGAGAATTGTCTGATTATATTTTTCTAAGAACGCGCCCATTCGTCACGCCAGTGTGGTTACCTTTATTTACAGTAATCTTCCCGTTTACTATTACATATTCAATACCTTCCGAATACTGATGGGGTTCTTCATACGTGCTTTTGTCAATAATTCTTTCAGGATCAAAAATAGTTATATCAGCAAAATATCCTTCCTTTATCAACCCCCGTTTGTCCAGACCTACTTTTTGCGCTGGAAGTGCGGTCGTTTTTTGAATGGCTTTTTCAATAGAGATGAGTTTCTTTTCACGGCAAAATCTTCCCAAAACACGGGAAAAAGTCCCATAACTGCGTGGGTGTGGTTTACCCTCACTGAGGATTCCCTCCCTTGCACGCATGGAACTGTCCGAGCCAATAAAAACAAAATCCCAGCTCAATATCTTACCCAGATTTTCTTCACACATATTGAAAAGGAATATGTCTACCCGTGTATCTTCTTCTATGAGCAAATCAAAAACCGCTTCCAATGGAGGTTTGTTTAATTTCCCGGCAATTTCAGTAACTGTCTTACCCTCCATCCACCTGTTTTTGTCATAATAGACTGAAGAAATCATTATTCCATTCCAGAACGTGTCACTACATGTCCCTGATAGTTCTTTTGCAATCTGGTTTCTGATATCCCTGTTTTTCAATCTATCAATCTGCTCTTTGATACCACCTTCATAAACCCAGTTAGGCAGTACAACATCCAAATCAGTTGCAGCGGCAATATAGGGATAACGGTCACAGGTAATTTCAATACCTTCTGTAATAGCGCATTCAATAATTGCCTGTATATTCTTAACCTTATACCAATTGTTGCTTCCGGATGTTTTTAGATGCGACACCTGTAATCTGACCCCGGAACGTTTTGATATCTCAATAGCCTCGGTAAGGGATTCTTCAAGTGTATCGCCCTCATTACGAATATGCGTTGCATAAAGACCGCCGTAACGCTTAACAACTTTACACATCTCCACTATTTCATCTGTAGCCGCATAACAGCCGGGAGGGTATATTAAACCGCTGGACATACCAAATGCACCAGCGCTCATTGCCTCCTCAAGGTCGTTACACATCCGAATAAATTCATGAGGTTCTGGTTTTCTATTTTCATATTCAACAGTACATGCCCTGACATTTCCATGACCAACGAGGAACGCCCTGTTTATTGCGCTTCTTTTATGCTCAGCTATGCTAAAGAATTCGGCTGCAGACCGCCAGGTAAGATTGATATTATACTTTTCCAGTCCCTGTGCCCGTCTTTCCAACACCTTTCCACGCAGGGGAAATGCCGATAATCCACAATTCCCGCATATTTCAGTAGTCACGCCATCGAATATCTTGCTGTCGCTTTCAGGACGTATAAGCCACAAAAAATCGCTATGTGAATGAATATCTACAAATCCAGGGACTACAATCAATTCATCGGCATAAATAACAGCTGAACCTGTCTCTGGTATGCATTTATCTAAGGAGACAATTTTGTCACCCTTGAGACCTACATCTATTTTTTTACCAATCGTGCCCGTCCCATCCACCACAGTCCCATTTTTTATTATCAGGTCAAAATTCATTGTTTGGCAGTTTAAAAAGGCGGGTTTTATTTTTCAAATTATCTGTAATTGACTATTTTTGGAATGCTATTCTTTTTCTACAAGAGGGGAAGGTTCATCCAGGCCAAGAGCTCTATCAATATCCTTATGCATTAAGCCCATATCCTTTTTCATGGTATCAATGTGTTCCTTATTATGATGTTTATCGGTAGTAAAACATCCAGTAAGGCACAAAGGAAAAAACAAACTCATGCTTAAAAAGAGCATCGGCAATATAGATACTTTTTTTTTCATATTAATATTCCCTTCTTTGTCTTGAGGAATGTATTTTCATAATTCTGCGATATTTCGTAATTGTCCTCCGCGCTATATCAACCCCTGAAATGCGAAATTTTTCCGCAACTTCTTCGTCGCTGAGAGGATTCTTTTTGTTTTCTTTCGCAACGATTTCAAAAAGTTTTTGTCTTATAGACTCCCATGATTCCATAGACCCATTAACATTTTGGAAGCCTCCGGTGAAGAAAAACTTCATTTCAAATATCCCCTGAGGCGTCTGTATATATTTATGAGCAATAGCGCGGCTCACTGTTGAGACGTGTACTCCTACGATATCGGCAACATCTTGCATTTTCAATGTCTTGAGCTTATGAATTCCCTCATCCAGAAAATCCTTTTGTAACTCTACAATTTTACATGCAACCTTAAATAATGTACCGTGCCTTTGTTTAATCGCATCAATAAGCCATTTTGCAGATTCAATCTTCTTTTGTATATATTGATAAGTTGCATTATCACCGCCATTTTCACTCAAAAACTTTCTGTAAAAAGAACTGATTCTTAATTGAGGCAGATTAGTATTATCAATCAAAAACACCTCGTATCTTCCGTCTATATATTCAACCTTCACCTCTGGAACTACATACGGAATGGTTTCATCACAAAAAATTGAACCCGGTTTGGGATTTAATGTACGGATAAACTCAACCTGTTTCTTAATTACACCCAGTTTCTGCCCTGTTTTTCTGGCTATTAAAGGATACTTCTTCATTTCAATGTCTTCCAAATGATTCAGAAGTAAGTCCCTTATTAGCCGATAATTTTTATCCCGTTTGTCTAATTGCAGTATCAAACATTCCTGCAAATTTCTAGCCCCGACACCGGGAGGTTCCAGAGATTGTATAATCCTTAATGCCTCCTTCATATCGTCCATAGAAATAGGTTTTTCAAGGAATTGTATAACTTCCTCTAATGGACTTGCCAGATAGCCTGATTTGTCTATCGAATATATAATATTTTCACAGGCTTCCAAAAGATGCGGAGGAACCTCCACCAGAGACATTTGCCCCATTAAATGATCATGGAGAGACATTGCTTTAGCGGCAGTATTTTCCAATGCCTCCTGTTTCTGGTCGCGTTCTTCAGTCAGGTTACTTCGCCTGACCGTAGTCTGGGAATAATATTCACGCCAGTCATCGGCAATTTCGCCTAATTTATTAAGCCCATCACTCTCTGCAGCCGCCTCATCTGCCCGCACTTCACTTTCTTCTTCCTTGATATCCTCTTCCTTCTTCTCATCAACAATTTCTTCAAGGACAGGATTATCAACAAGTTCCTGTTGTATATGCTCAACAAGGGCTAACAAAGGCAACTGCAAAATTTCAATTGACTGAATGATTTGAGGAGACAGCTTCATCTTCTGCTGAAGCTGTGGCATCAAAGACGTTTGCATTCTCATGAAATATCACCGCCCGTAAAAACTACTACACCCTCTAAGGCATCATTTCACTTCTACAATTAATAGCATCAGCAACAATTGCCGTACTTGCATATTCAAGATAACTCCCGGTAGGTAATCCCCGTGCAAGCCTTGTAATCTGTACCCCTGATGCATGTAATTGTTTATAAAGATACAAGGCAGTCGTATCTCCTTCCATATTTAAATTCATAGCCATAATTACTTCTCTTACATGATCTTCCTTAACACGCCGTAACAGCTTTTCAATCGTCAAGGATTCAGGAGTAACCCCATCTAATGGAGATATGTGACCCTGAAGTATATGATAAAGACCCCTGTATGTACCTGTTTTTTCAATAACCAACAAATCCGGAACTTGTTCAATTACGCAAATCTTAGACTTATCTCTATTGGCATCAGTGCAGATTTGACAGAGTTCGTTTTCTGAAATATTAAAACAAACTGAACAGATTTTTACAAGTTTCTTAACGTCGCGGATTGTATACGCAAGCTGCATTGCCTCTTCCACAGGTAGTTTTAGAATATAACATGCAAGCCGTTCAGCAGTCTTCTGCCCTATACCAGGCATCTTCCCAAATTCATTTATAAGTTTTATCACTGATTGCGGATATGCGCCCAAAAAAACCTCTTTAAAAACTTATTCTATAGTGAACGACAAAAGTAAGTTGTCATTCCTGCGAAAGCAGGAATCCACTCTTTCCTTCAATTTCCTGGATTCCCACTCTCGTGGGAATGACATTGTAGCAATATATTGTAAATTTCATTATAAAGTTTAGTATAGTTACCCAAATTACCTATACAGCAAAAGATTCTATAATTTAAAATTTAACTCCGATATTTTATATTTTACTACTTAATAAATTTTAACCCATAGTATATCACTAACTTATTATTTCCTATTTATAAAACAAAAATTACTTTGATTTTGGGTAAGGCTTTTTACTTATAGTACTACAATAAATTTCTGGCATTTATCACACCCCGCCGAATAAACCTTGCAGTCCGGGTATGTTCAATCCCCCAGTGAGTTTACCCATTTCAGCTTGATACAATTCCTGTGACTTTTTAAATGCCTGTGAAACCGCTGATAAAATAAGGTCTTCAAGCATTTGAACGTCATTCGGATCAACTACTTCCGGATCAATCTTTATAGAAAGAATTTCCTGTTTACCATTCATCTGTACAGTAACCATCCCACCTCCGGAACTGGCATCAACAACGCGTTCCTTAAGATCATTTTGAATCTCTTCCATCTGCTTTTGCATCTTTTGAGCCTGCTTCTGTGCCTGCTTCATCATTTCCGTAATATTACCAAACCCCTTCATCATAATTAACCCCCTTATTTATTTGTCTTAATGACACGACCGCCAAACAACTCCAATGTCTTTTTAACCGCTGGTTCAGAAAATGCTGGATTGATTTCTGTTTTTTCTGAAGGGTCATGACTCGACACCTTATTTATTTCATTTTCTGCAGAATTGTCATTCTTTGCTAATACAAACCTTAACCTTACATCGCTTGATAATATCTCTTTTGCACACTGCTCTACAAGCCTCTTTTCTTCAATCTGACTGAGTCTCTGTGAATGGAAAGAATACTTACCTGGAAACTCAACCGTTATTTCTCCGTCTTTATATCCTAAAAATCGCCCTTCTCTCAATAACGAACCTGTTGACTTCTTCTTCTTTTGAACTGACAAAAGAATCTTTTCCCAGATATCCTTTTCAATCGAAGGCGCCTCTGGTTTCTTATTCTCAATTTCTGCTGTTTTGTATTCTTCAGATACAGGTTCCGATATTGAGTCCCGAACGTGCGTTTTCTGTGAAAACACAAGTTCACCAGTTTTTTCCGCAACATCACTGCCAAAAAGCATGAGCTTATTTTCCAGAGACGTAATCTTTTCAGTAATTTCATTTAACGAGCAAACCGATTCCATTCGGCACAGCTTAATCATAGCCATTTCAAGTAAAATGCGTTGTAATAGAGAATCAGTCGTTCTCATCCTTGTATCTGAAAGTATTTGAATCATGTACATTAAAGTATCAGCAGAAAAAGACTTCCCGAATCTCTGCACTAAAGAAGTATTAGAATCAAACCACTTAGTTCCCTGACCACAGGAAGATGTTATTAAAAGGTCCCTAACACTGGAAAGTAGCTGATCTACAAATTCTACAGGCGTCTTTCCTTCATTTAGAATTTCATCAATGATTTTCAACGCTGAAATTACATCTTTTTTAACAAAGCTTTCAAAGATTCCAAGAATTTTATCTTCATCAATACAACCAAGAACAAAATTTACATCCTCAGGAGTTATTTTATCTTTACAAAATGAAAGGAGTTGATCCAGAACCGATTGAGAATCTCTTAAACCACCTTTTGCGCGTCTTGCAATCGAATTAAGCACGGAAGGGTCTACATCCACCCCTTCAGACTTGCATATATCCTGAAGTCGTTTTTCTATGTCCTTGATCGAAATATTCTTGAAATCAAACCGCTGACATCTGGATTGAACAGTTTCAGGAAGGCGGTTAGCGGCAGTTGTTGCGAAAATAAATTTAACGTGACCCGGTGGCTCCTCAAGGGTCTTAAGAAGGGCGTTAAATGCTTCACGTGTAAGCATGTGTACTTCATCAATGATATAAATTTTATAACGTGCACGTGACGGGGTATAATTAACATTCTGCCTGATATTCCTTACCTCGTCAATTCCTCTATTAGACGCACCATCAATTTCTAACACGTCAATATCATTACCATCAGAAATACAATGGCAGATATCACAGACATTACATGGCGTTTCAGTTGGACCATGCTGGCAATTCAACGCCTTTGATAAAATACGCGCGACTGACGTCTTACCCACGCCCCGTGGTCCTGCTAATAAATAGGCATGGGCTACCCTGTTGGAACGAATAGCGTTCTTCAGGGTTGTTACAATCGCATCCTGTCCAACCACGTCTTCAAAAGTTTGTGGACGGTATCTACGTGCTAAAACTAAATAAGACATTGATTACTTGCCCTTTAAAAAATCTGCTTTATTATACTTTGTTATTTGAACTATATCAACACACTTTCTAAAGATACCTTTATCAATAAAGAAAAGATAAAAAGTAAGTCGTGAGGTATAAAGGACTTGTAAAATGAAGGAGGAAAATAAACAAATGTAAATTAAATCGGCCGTGCACTTTTCTTCGTTCCCATTTCCAGTAGTTTATTTATGCAGTCAGCTCGGGCTAGATTTATCACGGCACATAAGGATGAATGCTTATGGCTGCTTGCTTCCGCATCTGACCAAGTTCACATCATCACTTATTGCATGAGATCCAGCCTTCATCGCTACTTACATAAATAATACTAATAGTCCTGGTCCCTCTAAAAAGCGATTGATCCTGCTGTAGCGGGTTGCAGGTTACAGGGAACCGCTAGCTCCCCATCTAGCACGGCCAATTTATAAGACTGGCGGAGAGGGCGGGAGTCGAACCCGCGATACCGATTTTGTCGGTATACGCGCTTTCCAAGCGCGCTCATTCGGCCTCTCTGACACCTCTCCATGTATATAAATGAAAAATAAAAATATCAAAATGCAAATTGGAAAATTTTGAATTTCATCGTTTGTTTTTCAGTTTTAAATTTTCATTTTGCACTGCTAAACAGTTACTGGCGGAGAGGGTGGGATTCGAACCCACGTCCCGCTGTTAAGCGGAAAACGGTTTTCGAGACCGTCCCGATCAACCACTCTGGCACCTCTCCTGTTTCTTAAATGTTTAGGAAATTCAAACTATTGTTCCTCCTCCTTGACTTCATCGTGAGTTCAGTCGAACGATGGGGGAAGCTAGGTGGGGGTGAAAGAAAAAGCTACGCACCCTCCCTTTATCCCTCCCATCAAGGGAGGGATTATCTTTAATTCATATAGTCGCCGAAGGCGACCTAATTTAATAGTTACTTCGTACGGCAGTTTTCTAAAAAAAATTTTTGTAATACAAACTTACACTCTTCCGCAAGGATATTCGGTATGACTTCCAGACGGTGATTAAATTTGGGTTCCTGAATAATATTCATCACCGAAATACATGCACCAGCCTTTTTATCCACAGTCCCATAAACCAGGGTATCAATCCTCGACTGCACCAATGCGCCTGCGCACATTGCGCAAGGTTCCAGGGTAACATACATAGTTGTGCCTGTTAACCGCCAGTTTTGTAAATATTCCGCAGCCTGCGTTATTGCTATCATCTCTGCATGGGCAGTAGGGTCGTTAAGCATCTCTCGCTGATTATGTGCACGCGCTATAATGCGATTTTCATAGACGATTACAGCGCCAACAGGCACATCATCCTTGTCCATAGCCTTTGTCGCCTCGACAATTGCCTGCCTCATGAAATGTTCATGTCTTTGTATATCTTCCATAACACTATGTAAAAATGAAAAACGCGCCCAGGAGGATTTGAACCTCCAACCTCCGGATTCGTAGTCCGTGACTCTATCCAATTGAGCTATGGGCGCACTTTATTTTTTCAAGGAAAACCAGCCCATTATATTGTCCAAAACACCATCCAGAACCTTAAATAGCGGATTATTTAATTTCAGAATTGCTATTACTGGTGGGCTTGTAAATTGACGACTAAAAAGTATAAGCATATCAAAAGACATTGTCAAGTCATAATCCCCTGGTCTCGATGCACATATTATTGGAAATTTTCATCTAAAGGATTTATTCCTTTTTACCTATTCTGTTCTGTTACTCTTTTTGGTTTAAATGAATTTTGTGTGTTCAAACCAAGGCAACTACTTTGATATTCATACTTCATTGCCAGCGCTAAAAAGCTCATATTCACCATTACGGCATTATGGGGTATTAAAATATATTTCCAGGGTTTCCCTCCATGTTGGGTAGTATATTCAGTAGCATATTTGCAATATTGAATGGCTGCTTGAGCTTTCTCTTTGATTTCAGATGACTCAATATCTCCTTCTTTCTTTGTCTCTACTATGTATTTTGTGTCCGCAGTTTCCACAACAAAATCAGGATTGTACTGTCTTGAATTGTGTTTCCAGTAAATCATGAACTGATTAGGCGCTGGTCGCATCCATTTAAAAACATCCTTATCCTGCTCTAAAATGACAGTAAAATCCTTTTCTGTCTTTGAATCAAACTTGTACAAGTTATGGCAAGCTTTTTTAAAACCACAAAATACTTTACCAGGAATGGCACTGGTTGGAGTAATTGTTTCTGTAAAATGATGAATACTATCTTTTGTATATTTTGAAAAGTTATGTTCTTCAATTCTTATAAATGGTTTTATAACGGGTTTTTCAAAATCAGGGGACTCGTAATAAAAGTGCTGCATTAACTGTGAATGAATATACCTTCCGATCTCCCTTTTATGATATTGAACAACATTCATCAGTTTATTTTCGTCAAGGTACGTCCTGAATTTCTCAATTGCCCGGCGTGCTAATTTAAACAACAAGTCTGCCTGCGTGTCGTAATCTATTTCCGGATAATTGATGAGTTCATTAACTAAGAGATTTTCAGGGCTATCAATAACAATCCTCCCCTTATCCATACCATTTAAGATATCTAGGCTGTTTTCCTGCTCACGAAGCTTTTTTATCAGAATTTCCTCCGATACCGGTTGATAATTAAGATTCTTAGAATCCAGGCCAAAATCCCTGAAGCCTGATTTTATTTCGTCACTTGGTTGAATAGTAATTCTTGGAATTTCTACAATATTTCGGACAAATTCATTCACCACCGTTTCGTATGCATCTTCAACTTCTCTTATCATCTCTGCGGCAAATAAACTTTTTTGCGGAGAACTATAAATCTTCTGCTTTATCTTCTCTATTGCAATGTGTTTAATTTCAGCTTTTGTCAATTCATTGACACTTTTAACTGTGCTGTTCAATTCTGGAAGAGTTGAAAAGATGGTCTTTTGAAGTTCTAAATTAATCTGGGCTTTTTGCATGTTTTCTGGTTCGGTAAGATTATCTATCCTTTTTTGCTCCTCTTCAAATTTTTGTTCAATGTTTGAAATGGAGGTAATTACCTCTTTTTGTTGACTGATTTCCTGTGGATCAATTACGATAATGTTTTGCCTTTTAATAATAGAATCGGGTTTATTCGCCGCATCTATTATTTCCTGAAATTTATCATGGGCAACAATAGTTAATTTGTCCACCTTGTCATTTCCCGTTCTTTTTCCATACGGTAATCGTAGTCCTCTCCCAATCGTCTGTTCTCTTAAAGTTATTGATGTGGCCGTCCGCAAGGGAATAATCGTATAGAGATTGGTTACGTCCCAGCCCTCTTTGAGCATATTCACATGAATTACAATTTCAATTTTATTCTCTGGGTTTTCCAATGAAATCAATTGGGCAATATTTTCATCCTTTTCCTCACCGCTCTGGTTCGAATGGATTTCCATCACCTTGTCTGCATAACGCCCGTCAAAAAATGCGTTGGAAGCAATTAGTCCCCTCAGCTTGCCGGCATGGTCTGTATCTTTTGCAACGACCAACACAAAAGGCTTAACAAGGGGTGTCTTATTATCCCGTGCAAATATGTCCAGAGTAACCTTTGTATCCTCATGGATGCGGATACCATCTTCCAGCTTTATCCTGTCCAGGTCATCAGCGGAATATTGGGAAGGGTCAAAGTCTTTGCGGGTAGCCACTGCTGGTTCTTTAACGAAACCGTCTTGAATAGCCTTAGCTAATGAATATTCATACACGACATTTTTAAACTTAATAGCCCCTCCGCTTCGTTCTATTTGGGGTGTTGCTGTAAGTTCTAATCCTAAAATTGGGTTTAATTCGTTAATAACCTGCATTCCCCTGTCTGCACGGTAGTGGTGGGATTCGTCCATCAGCAAAACCAGATCATCAAGACTGGAAAGGTAATTGAAATAAGAATCTCCCAGGTATTCTGAAAGCCTTTTGATACGAGGAAGTTTTCCGCCCTTCGTTTCGGCGTTTATCTTGGAAATATTAAATACATTAATATGTACCTCTGATCTAAAAAAAGTAGTTTGCGCAATGGTGTTGTAAGTATCTCCTGTAATAATGCGTGGTTGTTTGTGAACAAACTCGCCGATGCCCTGAAATACATATTTTGGACTGGTGGAATTGGAGAAATCTTCAATCAACTTGTTATAAATGGTGATATTGGGAGCCAGAATAAAAAAGTTTTTTATGCCTTTTGTCAGATACAGGTAAACTACAAATGCACCCATAAGTCGGGTCTTGCCAACCCCTGTGGCCAACGAAAAACAGATTGACGGGAAATTTCTCTCAAAGTCAGTGCAAATAGGATAGGCGCTTTTGACTATCTCCAATGCAGCGGATAAATCGCTATTTTTCTGAAGGGTCAATTTATCAGTCAACTCTGCCAGTATATTCAGGCTATCAGCCTGCGGCGGACGAAGGCTTAAGCGATTTTTAATTGATTGAGCTATCCGGTTCATTTAGTTATTACCCTCATTATTACCCTCTTTTAGAGGTATTACCCTTTTTCTTCCATTTTCTTCCATAATGCGCCCGGGCCTCGCCCGATACATTCAACCACGCCATCTTTCCGCATAGCTTTAAGCACTGTTCGTATCATATCACGGCTGACAGCAGGACATTTCTTCTCTATATCCGCAACGGTAAAGTCCCTGTCAATGGCAAGAACAGCGTGATGCACCATCTCTGTTTTAGAACCCCGCTGGCTTCCTACGGAACCGGCTCTCTCTTCAAACTCCTTATATGCAGTTTTAAGAATGGAGAGCACAAAATTCAAATACGGCCATGGATCATGTTTGCCATCGTGCCAGCCTTTGGAACTTTCCGCAAGGGTTTCATAATACCGCTGCTTATTTTCTTCAATAATGCGTTCAAGACTGATATACCGGCCGACCTCATACCCAAGGTGATAACACTGCAAAAGCATAAGCAAGCGGGATACCCTTCCGTTGCCGTCACGGAATGGATGCACGCATAGGAAATCCAGATTGAACGCCGCCATCGCAATTAATGGATGCGTCCAGCGTTCTTTAATGCAATCCTGCCACGCCTTTACCAGTAACTTCATATATCGCGGGGTTGCGTTCGCAGGCACCGTTTTAAAGCGGGTCCGAGCTCTACCATCGGGATACCGTTCTATGATGTCGCTGTCTCTGCTTTTATACTCCCCTGCATCGCCTATGCCGCCCCGCGCCAACCGGTGCAGTTTGCGGATGGTGTCTTCCGACACTGCAAGGGAACTGGACTTCGTATGGAGCAGTTCAAGCGCGTTACGATAACCGCGCACCTCTTCTTCGTCCCTGTCCCGTAAATGCGCCCTGCCGAATACCACTTCCTTTACCCTTGCAGGGTCAACATTAACGCCTTCAATCCTGTTGGAGGACACCGCGCTCTCTATTATGGCATGTTCTTTCAGCGCCTTCAGCTTCTGCGGAGCCTGCCGCTCATAAAGTTTCTGCTTGCCAAGACACTCTCCAAGATCGGCAAGATACCATGCAGTGCTCTGCGGTACGGATTGCGCTGCTGATTCAAAAAACAGAAACGTTTTCATAATTCGTCATCCTCGCCAAACAAAGGCAATTTCCGTGCTGACCGTTTTAATTTCTTTAACGCAGTCTTTGTTTCAGGCTGTGGCTCCGGTTTCTCTGCATTCCCCTCTAGAGAGGGGTCAGGGGTGTGTGGCATATTCACTATAGTCAAACTACAGTCTTCTTTTCCAAACTCGCACCGTCCTAAAAGCATCTTTGGGATTTTCTTAACTGTAATATTCGGGTATCTGCTCTCACACGGCTTTGAGAAAGACTTGCAGCAGATAAGCAGGCTCTCATCTGGCTGCATCTCGTCATGGATTTTATCAAGAAACTCCATCGTAACAAATTTTGTAGTAGTGAAGATATAATCCTTTTCTGTTGACTTGCCCTGCTTCCAGTAAATCTGCTCATCAGGAGAATATTTAAAACCCTCATGCTTTGCCATAGCGGCTGCGAGCATATCGGCATTGTAACGTTCGTCAATAATCCAGTTGTCATGTTTATCCTTTTTCAGTAAACTTGGGGCTAAATAGTAATACTTGAATCCACCGCCGCCCTGCCAGTTCACAGCTTTGGATATGCCACCTTGATCGGTGCCGTCAACTACGCTTTTCAAACGAGGCAGGCAGTGGGTATGACAATGCGCTCGCCCAATTCAATGCCTATCCACCTGCGCCCCATCTTATGCGCAACAGCAGCAGTTGTGCCTGAACCGAGGAAGGAGTCCAGAACCCAATCACCGGGGTTACTGAAGTGTGACAAGATGCGCTGAATTAATATTTCAGGTTTCTTACCACCTCTAAAATCAACTGATCCTTCAGTTCGACAGTTTCCAAAACTGCCCGCAAGGTCATAAAAGTTCTCTATGGGAGTTGTTTGCTTTAGATCAGGGTTGTCGAGCTGAAACTTTGGAACACCTTGATAGTATTTTCCTTTAGTCGCCCCAGCACGTTGTGGTCCAGTAAAGTAACGATAATCAAAGCTATCATCACCTATTCCATAAACTTTATATAAAACTCCTAATCCATCTTGCTCAACTCTACCAGTAAGATAATCCCGGAAAAATCTACCAGATGAATTTCCATCCAATATAGTTCCAGTTGCCCAGATTTCTTTTAAGCCTAAAGCAGAACCTTCTTTCTGAACTATCCTATAATATCCTTTCTTTAAAATAGCTACTTTTTTCCCTCCAATAGTTGTCTCAACTCCAGGCTCTAATTCCTCAACGTAAAAATTGAACTTATCAAAAGAACTTTGCTTTTCATTCAAATTTGGTTTTGCGCCATACTTCTTCCTGTAAACATGGATTTGCTCAATTTCTTTATGATAATCCATATCTTGTTTAAGAGTTTTTTCTGGATATCTGACTTGGATATAAAGTGTAGTTAGATAGTTGCTTCTTTCAAATATTTCATCCATAAGAACTTTTAGATAATGTCCTTCTGCGTCGTCAATATGACAACATATAAATCCATCTGGACTTAGTAGGTTTTTAAGAACAATCAATCTATCACGCAATAAAGAAAGCCATAAAGAATGTTCTAATCCGTCATCATAATGCTCAAATGCATTCCCCGTATTATAAGGCGGGTCTATGCAAGCGCACTTTATCTGTCCTGCAAAGTCCTGCTCAAGCGCCTTGAGTGCAAGGAGGTTGTCGCCGTGAATAAGCATGTTTTCACTATTTTTGTCCCCATAAGACTTTTCCGGGTCTTCAATCAATATCCGCGGCTCAAGCTTCGACTGTTTATCCTTGCCTATCCAAGTGAGTTCTAATCGCTGTGTTTTAGACATTAACTATCTCCCAATGCCCGCCTTTGTCGGGACCGATACGTTTTATAACTCCTTTTTTTCTAAGTCTGGTTATATGGTATTTTACTCCGTCTTCAGTTATCCCTACAACCGCTGCCAGTTCTTTTTTAGTAATGTCAGGTTTGTTCGTGATAGCTTCTAGGATTTTCTGGGTAGTTTTCTGGGTAGTTTTCTGGGTAGTTTTCTGGGTAGTATCTACCAACCCATCTACCAACTTTTTCCCCGCCCTTCCTGCAACTTTTTTTCCGTCCTTTTCTCCGTTCGATTCAATAGGACGTTTAAAGGTAATTGTATAAAAGTCGGTCTGCCTGATGTGAGGCGTCGGCAGTCCTGCCGTAGCCATTGCTTCTTTCATCCGCCTGATTCCAGTGCCAGCCCGTTCTACCTTGTCCATGCGGAAAAAGAGGTCTGCTATATGCTCGTTTCTACGCACAGAGATTTTCCCGAAGTCCTTCTTTTTCGCTCCCGGAAAAACGCCGGGGTTTATTATTTCCACCCTGTCGTCATATACTTCCACCATCAGGCTTGTCCCCCTTACGCTATAATCACGATGGATTATTGCATTTGCTACAGCCTCGCGCAATGCCTCAAAAGGTATCTCATAGATGTCTTTGCGGTTTATACCCTTTATCTCACTGCGGCGGTTCAAATGTTTCATAAGGAAAAGCACCGCTGCATTGAACTGAGTAAGAAGATCGTCCTGCACATCCTGCCGGTCATAGATATGTACACGGTCTCTTCCCTTGAATGCAATTAGTGTCATCTGCGATTGAAGTATAAACTTGCGGGGATTTTTAGCAAAGAAAAGCACGCCTGCATTGGCAATCTTGTCATCCTGCGCTATGCTTAAACTTGTCAGAATGTCCCGGGGAACTATTTTCCTGATGCTGATATCCGCTTCTTTCAGAAAATCCTGTATCTTTTCCTTTGATATGTCATTCCATGTAACATCCTTATTGACTTTTTCTTCAAATGGAGTTGCCTCATGTTCCTGAAACATTGTCCGCAATTCATGGTTGGTCATCTTCTGTGTTGTACCGTCAAGCCTTCTGAAATATCCTGAACTGCAATTATAAGGCTTCTCCTCTCCCTGCGGCACTTCTATGGCTATGATGTTCTGTAATTGTTTTATCTTTACCTGAACCGGGGGATTACAGTTTCTTGCAATCGAATTTATGCGTGCCTTAAGATCATTTGTAAGTTTCTCGCCGCTTACCGTCCGGTCATCTCTAACGCCCAGAAGAACAACCCCACCCTTGGTGTTTGCAAATGCGACAATATCTTCATCAATCCGAGGCGTAAAATGCTCTTTGAATTCGATGGTAAGCCCTTCGCCTTCCTGAACAAGTATTTGTACTTTATTGACATCCATCATTTAAGCAATATCCCTTTCTAGACTACCTTGTAAGTTATACGCTTTGCATCTTTCACTAATATAACAAAAAAACCCCCTTCTTGGATACTTAACACCTACGACATAATCCCCCTGTCCTTGAAACTCACATAACTCTCATGACCTACGATTATATGATCGAGGACTTTTATACCAATTATTTGCCCTGCTTCTACCAGCCGACTTGTAATTTGGATGTCTTCTTTGCTGGGTTCCGGGTCGCCTGACGGATGATTATGCACAAAGATGACTGATGCGGCAGATTCTTTAATTGCCGATTTAAATGCCTCTCTGGGATGTGCAAAACTGGAGTTTAAACTTCCCTTAGTAACTTCAGATTCTTTAATAAAGCGGTTTTTGTTATCAAGTAAAACGGACAGAAAAGTTTCTTGTTTTTTCATGCGCAATCGTTCATGGAAATGTTCAAAAATATCCCTACTGCATTTAAACTGCTGTTGTGGTTTAACAAAGGTTGTGGAAAAGCGCCTTGCAATAGCAAGAGATGCCTTAATCTGCGCAGCCCGTGCGGGTCCAATGCCCTTTGTCTTACATAATTCAGAGATGGAAGCCATGCTCAAATCGCGAAAATTACCATATTTTGAAAGGAGACCTTGTGCCAGATCAATCGCAGTATAATTGGCAGTGCCATCTCGAATGATAATTCCCAGCAGTTCAGCGTCCGTCAGGCACTCATCGCCGTACTGAATCAACCTTTCACGCGGCCGTTCATGGGCAGGAAGTTGTTTAATCGTGGGCCGTTTCCTCTCTTTTTTCATACATGCAAATTATACTTCAATAATTACCCCTGTCAACAAATGCCTTGTAAATACATACCATCCAGAAAAAACATTTGATTAAATAACCTGCCTTGTTTATAGTAGCATTGTAGCAAGATTCAGAAAATTTCTGGAGATGTTTTATGCACGTAAAGCATTCGACTTTACCTGAATTTCAATATCATGACTCACTTCAATACAAACCTGATGATGCGTTTAATATTCTTATAAAAAAAGCCATTGAACTGGGCTGTAAACACGCTGCTATCATTGACACCAGCACAATAGCTGTTGCACGTTGGGTACAGTTAAAATGCAAATACGGATGTGAAGAGTATGGGAAGAAATTAACCTGTCCACCGCATTCTCCGTCTTATGAAGAAACAAAAGAAATCCTTAAAGAATTTAAAAAAGCCTTACTCCTGCACGGACACCTGAGCTGGCAAATGCGGTATATTGTATCGGAAATAGAAAAGATGGCGTTCTCGATCGGATTTTACAAGGCATTTGGACTCGGAGCAGGTCCATGTAAACTATGTGAAAACTGCGAAACAACATCGCCTTGTGTTCGCATGACTGAAGCAAGGCCTTCAATGGAGGCATGCGGTATAGATGTCTATCAAACTGTAAGAAATCACAACCTAAAAATTGAGCCGCTTAAGAATAAAGACGATGAAGTCAATATATATGGACTTGTACTCTTAGAATGATTAAATAAAATATTTTACAGAATAAATACAGGAGATAATAGAAATGGTAACAGACATTATTAAAAAGGTAATAAACCTGGGGTTTGGGGCATTATTTGTAACAAAGGAGAATATCGAAGAAGTTATTAATGATATGGTAAAAAAAGGAGAAATAAAAAAGGATGAAGCCAAGACACAAGCCAAGGAATTATTAAATAAAGTCCTTTCAGGCAAAAAAGAGATTGAAACACGCTTAGAAGAAATTATCGAAAATGTACTTCACAAACTGGATATCCCAAGCCGCAAAGAACTACAGCAAATGCAACAGAAACTAGATGAAATTATAAGAAAGCTGGACGCAAGGGAAGATTAACAAAGAATTTACCACGGAAAAACATGGAATATCACTGAAAATGATATGCAAATTTGGGTAGCGGCTGGTATTTATCCTATGTAATTTGCAGTGTAATTCCGTGAAAATCAGTGGTGAGCCATTAGGGTAATACATGCAACTTAGAAAAATAGGACAAAAAATCCGTGATATCCGTCGTTTTAATCAAATCCTGAGAATATTAACCAAGCATGGTTTTGGTTTTGCTATCCAGCAACTACATTTAGAAAGACACGTTATAGGAAGAGGCGTTATCAAGATTCGTATGCTGAAACGCTTCACAGAGCCGCAAGAATCCAGATCTGTACGTCTTAGAAAAGTATTAGAGGAGTTAGGACCCACATTTATAAAACTTGGGCAAATCCTGAGCGTTCGTCCTGACCTAGTTCCAATAGACCTTTGCGATGAACTCAGCAAATTACAGGACCAAGTCCCGCCTTTTGATTACGGCGATATCAAAAAACAGATAAAAGAATCTTTGGGGAGTTATCCTGAAGAACTATTTTCTGCTTTTAATTCTACCCCAATCGCCGCAGCCTCACTTGGACAAGCACATCAGGCACGTCTTAAAACTGGTGAAGATGTTGTTGTAAAGGTACAACGTCCCGACATCCGCAGAACCATCGAAACAGACATTGATATTCTTTATACGCTGGCACAGTTAGCAGGTCGTTATATGGCTGATATAAAGGTCTTCGATCCCAACAGCATTGTTAATGAATTCTCAAAGGTTATCACAAAAGAAATAGATTTTACCCATGAGGCGCACAACATTGACAAATTTTGTAAAAACTTCAAAGATAGTGTTACTGTCCGCATCCCAAAAGTCTTCTGGGAATATACAAGGTCTAAGGTAATCACTACAGAAGAAATAAAAGGCATCAGACTGAACGATTATTTAAATCAACCACATTCTAGTGAGGAGAAAAGGACTGTTGCTTTAAATGGCGCCAATGCCATTCTTCAACAAATATTCGTTGACGGGTTTTTCCATGCCGACCCGCATCCAGGAAATATATTCATCTTACCTGATAATGTCGTCGCCTTTGTAGACTTTGGAATCGTTGGCAGGTTAGACGAAGACAGCCGCGACGCCATCGTAAGCCTCCTGATCGCTGTGTCAATGAAAAACGCACGAGGCATTATAAAGGCGCTTGAATCACTCGGCGCTTTTACTGAAGAGGTGCCTATAAGGAGTTTTAAACACGATATTAACGACTTTATGGAAAGGTATTATGATATTCCTTTAAAACAGATTGAAATCTCAACGGTACTCCAGCAGGCAATTGATTCCATGTTGCGTTATAAATTAAAGATACCTCATCAATTCCATGTACTGTTTAAGGCTATCACTACGATTGACGGCGTTGCAAGACAGTTAGACCCTGAATTCAACACTATAGCCCATACAAGGCCATTTGTTGAAAAACTTGTACGCGAGAGACATGACCCGTCACGCATGTTAAAAGATGCTGCGCTCTATTCATCAGAATTACTGGATATCATCAAAATAATTCCAAGGGATGCTTATGAAATCTTAAAAAAGATTAAGACGGGAAGATTAAAAATAGAATTCGAACACCAGGGGCTTTCAAAATTTATCTCTGAGATGGATAAATCCAGTAACCGAGTCTCTTTCAGCTTGGTTATTTCCGCATTGATAATTGGTTCTTCCCTTATAATAATGGCAAACAAAGGCCCGCTCGTTTACGGTTTCCCGGTACTTGGTGTACTGGGATTCATATTTGCTGGCATTCTTGGACTTGGACTTGCAATAGCTATTCTAAGGTCTGGACGTTTATAAAATAAAAACCTGATATGAAAGAACTTATTGAATCATTCCTAAACTACATTATAGTTGAATGCGGTTTGTCTAAAAATACCATCTTAAGCTATCGAAGCGCTGCTTGACACTGTTTTGCGGGAGATATTCGATTTTCACAGAAGATTAGGAGCGTTGAGAATGTTTTATTTTGAAGTCTTTAATGCATTTTATCAGGAAAAGGTAAAATACCTTGTTGTGGGTGGTCTTGCTGTAAATCTACATGGTGTGCCAAGGATTACATACGACATTGATATTATCATTTCAACTGATAGAGATAATGTTTTGAAACTAAATAGAACTTTAAAGAATTTGGGTTATGTTCCACGCCTCCCGGTTAACCCCGACGATATGGCAGATGAGAAGACATTAAAAGATTGGATTGAAAACCGCAATATGAGAGCCTTCAGTTTTTATCATGAGAAAGAAAACCATAAAGTAGTTGATATTGTTTTAGTTCAGCCTCTTGATTTCACCAAGGCATTCCAACGTCGTGTAATAAAAAAGGTGGATGATATTGAGATTTATGTGGCTTCCATAGATGATATGATTTCCATGAAAAAAGCGAGCAATAGGCCTAAAGATTTAAGCGATATGGAAATGCTAAAAGAAGCCCACAAAATAATGGAGCAAACAGATGAATAAAGGATTTTATTATATATTAGAAAAAGAGGATATTGTAAATTATATGAAACTCTCAGCAATGGAAAAACTTAAATGGTTAGAAGAAATTGTGTTGTTTACTGAAAAGGCATTGACGCCCGAAGAAAAAAAAATTAGAGAATATTTTAGAAATAATAGAGTGATTGTAAAAAATGGCAAAGAACAAAAATTCTAATGAAAATAGGAAAATAATCAATTCTCAAGCCTTTCGTGTATGGCCTCCCGGCACTTGGCATACTGGGATTCATATTTGCGGGCATTCTTGGACTTGGACTTGCAATAGCTATTCTAAGATTAGGACGTTTATAAAATAAAAACCTGATATGAAAGACCTTATTGAATCATTCCTAAACTACATTATAGTCGAATGTGGTTTGTCTAAAAATACCCTCTTAAGCTATCGGAGAGATTTGCAGATGTTTACAGATTTTCTGCGCTCTAAAAACATATTGGACTTTAGTAACGTCCGTCCCGATACAATTACAAGCTTTATCATTTCAGAGAAAAAGCGTGGGCTTTCTATAAATTCCATAACCCGTGCCATTGTTTCGATTCGCATGCTTTATAAATTCCTGATTTCAGAAGAAAAATTACAACGAAACCCGCTTGCCTCCATACAATCACCCAAACTCTGGATGAAATTGCCGGATGTTATTCCTATTAACAAAATTGACAAGCTGCTCTCTACTCCCGATGTAACAACAAAAATAGGCATCAGAAATAAAGCCATTCTTGAACTTATGTACGCCACTGGCGCGAGGGTATCAGAGGTAAGCGCATTACAAATGGACTGGCTCAACCTAGAGTATGGATATGTTAAATGTCGTGGTAAAGGTTCAAAGGAACGCATTGTTCCCGTTGGAACGAAAGCAATTGAAGCCATAAAAAATTACCTGGAGGTTACCAGACCAAAAATTAAAAACAGCAAGGCAAGCAACTATTTATTTCTTTCAAAATCAGGAAGACCGCTTTGCAGAGAAAATATTTGGGTTATCGTTAAAAAAACCGCCTTAAAGGCTGATATCAACGAACATATCTCTCCACACAAATTACGCCACTCATTTGCCACTCACCTGTTAGAAAACGGAGCCGACTTGCGTTCAGTTCAGGAAATGCTCGGACACGTTAATGTCTCCACCACACAGATTTACACCAACGTCAGCAAAAAGCATCTGAAAGCCGTACACCAACAGTTTCATCCACGTCCATAAAAATCCTTTTAAATCGCCGTTTATTATATAAACATTGTTTTTGACTTTTTTTTAATTAATTCTATAATTGTGTCGAATATGAACAATTATTTACCTATACTAATTTTATTCATTATAGCTGTCGGTTTTGCCGTTACCAATGTTGGGATTTCAGCTATACTCGGAAGGAGAAAACCCACACCCGAAAAGCTAACTCCTTATGAATGCGGTATTGAACCCGTAGGTTCCGCAAGAGAGCGCTTTTCTGTAAAGTTTTATCTCATTGCAATGCTTTTCGTAATTTTTGATATAGAAGTCGTCTTTCTATATCCGTGGGCAGTTGTTTTTAAACCATTAAAATTGTTTGGGTTTATAGAAATCCTTATCTTCGTGGGTATATTACTCGTGTGCTACCTGTACATATGGAAAAGGGGCGGCTTAGAATGGGATTAGAAAGCCATCTTGGTGATAACATACTAACAACCACCCTGACAACCATGGTGAACTGGGCACGCAAATCCTCATTATGGCCCATGCCGTTCGGGTTAGCATGCTGCGCAATAGAATTGATGGCGGCAGTCGCCCCTCGCCACGATATAGCGCGATTCGGGGCAGAGGTATTCAGATTTTCACCAAGACAAGCCGACCTAATGATTGTAGCAGGCACACTGACATATAAAATGGCATCTGTAGCACGGAAGATTTACGACCAGATGCCTGAACCCAAATGGGTCATCGCAATGGGCGCTTGTGCTATTTCAGGAGGAGTATTCAACACATACAGTGTAGTTCAGGGTATAGACCAGATCATGCCTGTGGATGTTTATCTACCGGGATGCCCTCCCAGACCAGAGGCATTGATTCATGCGATTATGAAAATGCAGAAAAAGATTGAGAAAGAAGCTATTTAAACTATTTTAGAATCTTAATACTTACTTATAGAAAAGTTTATAAAACATCGTTTGCTTTCTAACGATCTGACCTTACAACATGGATAATGAAGCTATTGCTACATTGATAAAAACGCAGTTTCCTGAAGCGGTTTCGAGTTCAAATATATTTCTTAATGAATTGACTCTTATTATAAAGAAGGATTGCATAACAGAAGTTGCTCATTTTACTAAAGAAAACAAAGAGCTTGGTTTTGATTTTTTATCGGACCTATGTGGTGTTGACAAGGCTGAAACAGATGGTATTTTCGAAGTAGTTTACCATCTCTATTCCATATCCAAGAACCATCGCTTACGGTTGAAAGTACAAATCCCATCAAATAACCCTCATATTTCAACCGTAACCGATATCTGGAAAACAGCAAACTGGCATGAAAGAGAAACCTTCGACATGTTTGGTATTTACTTTGACAACCACCCAAATTTACAAAAAATACTTACGCCAGACGATTTTAAAGGACACCCCTTAAGAAAAGACTACCCACTCGATGGAAGACAACCCGCCACGCTCCGAGAAGTATACAGAAAGGGCGAGGCATAATGACGGCTTCAACTACTACTAAAACACACCTGATGACCATAAATATGGGTCCGCAACACCCCAGTACTCACGGAGTTTTGAGGCTATTATTAGAACTGGATGGCGAAATAATTGTTAAGGCAGAACCACATATCGGATTTCTTCATAGAGGCGTCGAAAAACTCGCAGAATACCGAACCTACCATCAATGTATACCCCTTACCGACAGATTAGATTACGTAGCGCCTTTTTCCAATAATCTCGCTTATATACTAGCCGTTGAAAAATTACTTGGAATAGAAGTTCCGGAACGTGCACAGCATATACGCGTAATTCTATGTGAACTTACAAGGATTTCATCCCATTTGTTATGGCTGGCAACCCATGCACTTGATATTGGTGCAATGACCGTATTCTTTTACTGCTTCAGGGAACGTGAAACCATTTATGATATCTTTGAAATGGTTTCAGGGGCGAGAATGAACCTTTCATATATCCGCGTTGGAGGCGTGGCAAGGGATTTACCAGGTGGATTCTTAGAAAGGACACGAAGATTTGTTGCCGAATTCCCCTCACGGCTTAATGAATACGAGACGCTCCTAACAGACAATCCTATATGGAAAAAACGAACTGTTGGTGTCGGCATTATCTCGGCAGAAGATGCAATTGACTACGGACTCAGCGGCCCGAGTTTAAGGGGCTCTGGAGTTAACTGGGATATTCGAAAGGCTGAACCTTATTCAGGCTACGATAAATATCATTTTACCGTTCCTCTGGGTAAAAACGGAGATGTATACGATCGATATCGTGTACGTATGGAAGAAATGCGTCAGAGCAACAGCATTATTCATCAGGCACTCAATATACTTCCTAAAGGAGATTTTATAGCCAGAATACCAAATGTTACCTTACCCTCCAAAGAAGATGTGGAAACAAAGATGGAGGCAAAGATTGATCATTATAAATTGATTATTCACGGTATCCGTCCCCCGAAGGGAGAAGTATATACCAGTATTGAGTCCCCAAAGGGTGAATTGGGCTTTTATATAGTAAGCGATGGTTCCAGCCATCCGTATCGTTTAAAAATCCGCCCTCCGTCTTTTGTTAACCTTGAGGCGCTTTCGAAAATGGTAGAAGGGAGATTACTCCCCGATGTAGTCGCTACAATCGGAAGCTTGGACATTGTTTTAGGAGAGATTGATCGTTAATAGAATTACAAAGAAGTAGTGTAATTTTCTCACAGAATTAAATGCGTACAAAAAATTTACAAAGAAGCAAATTAAATTATGGCAAAAAAAGGGCAAACATATTTTTGCGAAATCTGCAGACAAAAAGTAGTGGTAGCTGAAGAAGGTTTCGGGGTGCTTGTATGTTGTGGTCAGGAAATGAGCCTCGTTGGAGTTAAGGGAATGATGGCAACATGGACAAGCGCGCATCACAAACCAGATGGCGGCGCAACCTTTGTATGCAATATTTGCAAACAAAAAATTAAAGCTGTTGTAGAAACAACGGGCATCTTAGAATGCTGCGGCCAAAGAATGCATCGCGAAGAGGCATAAATTAACAATATGAGTAAAGAATTCATCATTCTTCTTATAATTGCATGTGTTAAAATCTTCATAGTTTTTTCTGTGATTCAGCTTATGATCATTTCCATGATCTGGTTTGAAAGAAAGATTATGGCACACATGCAGGTCCGTCTTGGCCCAATGCGAGTTGGGCCTCATGGTTTGCTGCAGCCTATAGCAGACGGCATAAAATTACTTTTTAAGGAAGATATCATACCTTCAAAAGCCAATAAGCTGCTTTTTGTACTTTCACCAATAATGACAATCATTCCTGCATTGATTACCTTTGCTGTAATTCCATTTGGCGATAAAGTAAAACTTTTCGGATACAACATAGACCTTATAATTACGGATATCAACGTGGGTTTCCTTTATATTTTTGCTGTATCATCATTAGGTATTTATGGAATTGTCATGGCTGGCTGGTCATCTAATAACAAATATTCTTTATTAGGCGGAATAAGGTCTTCAGCACAGATGATAAGTTATGAACTGACAATGGGACTATCTCTCATAGGGGTTGTTATGCTGACAGGTTCGCTGAGCCTTGTAGACATTGTCAAAGCCCAGGGGAATCTATGGAACATTATCCTGCAACCTATAGGATTTTTCATATATACAGCCAGCGCCATAGCAGAAGTTAATCGCTGTCCTTTTGATTTACCAGAGGCAGAATCGGAATTGGTTGCAGGTTATCATACTGAATACAGTAGTATGAAATTTGCAATGTTTTTTATGGCAGAATATGCAAATATGATTACTGTATCTGCGCTTGCTGTAACATTTTTCCTTGGTGGATGGCAAGGACCGTTCCTGCCTCCTGTGGTCTGGTTTATGATAAAATTGGCTTGTTGTCTGTTCTTCTTTATCTGGATAAGATCAACTTTTCCAAGATTGAGATATGACCAGTTAATGTATTTTGGATGGAAATTCCTGTTACCTCTGTCTTTATTCAATATTCTGGTTACTGGTTTTATAATGGTTATAAAGGAATAATATGATTATACCATTAATCAAAGGTTTATTACTCACAATCAAGCGGTTTTTGAATCCATATACTTGCGTTACAGTACAATATCCTGATGAGCGTCCCAAGATTGCGACAAGATTTCGCGGTTTACCTGAATTACAGATAGGAAAAGATGGCATGGACCAATGTATTGCATGTGGACTGTGCGCCAAGGTTTGTCCCTCTAATTGCATTTATGTTGAAGGAACAACGGATAAAAAAACGCAAAGGAGATATCCTAAAATTTACGAATTGGACGCCTTCCGCTGCATTTTTTGCGGGTTTTGTCAAGAGGCTTGTCCTGTGAGGGCTATAATCCTTAGAGACACCTTTGAACTGGCAACATATGAAAACAGAGGTATTTTTGATAAGGAAATGTTATTAGATCTTACGAGAAAGAGAAATATACAGTATACGCGTAAGCTTGAACCCAAAAAGGCAAAAGACTAAATAGAAATAACTCATGGAAGCATATTTATTTTATATCGTGGCAACAATCTCAGTAGCTGCTGCGGTTTACCTCGTCTTTGAGAAAAACCCGGTCTTTAGCGCGCTGTATCTCATACAAATAATGGTGTGCATTGCGGTGCTATATATATTACTTGAGGCGCAGTTCATTGCTGCCGTCCAGATAATTGTATATGCGGGCGCAATAATGGTACTTTTCCTTTTCGTAATCATGTTACTAAATCTTAATGTACAGGAAGATGTGAAAGATGCATTGCCATTTCAAAAGATCCCTACAATCTTTTTGGGAATTACACTGTTTGTAGTCATCAGTATAGTGCTGAAATCAAAATTATTTCAAGGCAGACATGGCGAATATACAACTGAATACGTGAACAAGGTTGGAAACACAAAAATAATTGGTAATTTATTGTTTACTGATTATCTGCTACCTTTTGAAATAACTTCTATTTTGTTGTTTGTTGCCGCCATCGGAGCTGTAATGCTGGCAAAAAGGAAAATATAAAATGATTACTATTACTCACTATATAACCTTAAGCGCAATATTATTCACAATTGGAGTTATTGGGGTATTAATCAGAAGAAACGCCATAGTAATATTCATGTGCATTGAACTCATGTTAAATGCTGTAAATTTATCCTTTGTGGCATTTGCCCATTATCTGAATTCCATGCAAGGCCAACTGTTTGTTTTTTTTACAATAACGGTTGCTGCTGCCGAGGCGGCTGTTGGACTGGCAATTATAGTAGCCGTATTCAGAAACAAAGAAACTGTTAACATTGACGATATAAATATCATGAAATGGTAGGCAGCCTAATGCTTAACACCGTCGCCTTAGTATTATTATTCCCGTTAATCGGGACAATTATAAATGGATTAATAGGTAAAAATCTGCGCAAGGAAACTGTTGGCTGCATTGCTTGCGGCGCAATTGGTTTATCATTTCTTGTTTCAATAGTAGTTTTTTTCGGTTTACTCAGGTTCCCACCAGACGCACGCTTGTTCGAAAAAACACTATTTAGCTGGATTGAATCAGGTTCATTCAAAGCCGCTTTTGCATTGCAGGTAGACCCTTTATCCTCCCTTATGATACTTATTGTCACAGGGGTTGGGTTCCTAATTCATATTTATTCAATCGGCTATATGCACAATGATAAGGGTTACCACCGATATTTCTGCTACATGAATCTGTTCACCTTTTCAATGTTACTGCTCGTTCTGAGTAACAATTTTCTACTTATGTTCATTGGTTGGGAGGCAGTGGGATTATGCTCTTACCTTTTAATTGGGTTCTGGTTTGAAAAAAAATCAGCCTCAAACGCAGCCAAAAAGGCATTTGTTGTCAATCGTGTGGGAGATTTTGGTTTTGCGCTCGGCATCATGCTTATCTTCCTCACCTTTCATACAATTGACTTTACAGAGGTATTCAGTTCGGTCTCAAATGAAGGCTTTCACGCAGGCAGTTTCACTATCACACTTATTACTTTACTTTTATTTATGGGAGCAACCGGGAAGTCAGCCCAGATACCATTATATACATGGCTTCCTGATGCAATGGAAGGTCCTACACCAGTCAGCGCCCTTATACACGCAGCAACCATGGTAACTGCTGGCGTTTATATGATTGCACGCTGCAATGTTCTTTACGTTTTATCTCCTTTTACAATGACAGTCGTAGCCAGTATAGGCGCAGCCACGGCGCTTTTTGCAGCGACAATAGGATTGGTACAAAATGATATCAAACGCGTACTGGCATATTCTACAATAAGCCAGCTTGGTTATATGTTCCTCGCATGCGGCGTTGGCGCATTCACAGCAGGCATTTTTCACCTCATGACCCATGCATTTTTCAAGGCTTTACTATTCCTTGGTTCCGGCAGTGTTATTCACGCACTTTCCGGCGAACAGGATATGAGAAAAATGGGAGGATTGAGACATCAAATCCCTATTACATACAAAACCTTTCTGATAGGCACAGTTGCTATCGCAGGCATACCACCTTTTGCAGGATTCTTTAGTAAAGACGAAATTTTACTTGAGTCACTTACTCGTGGAAATTTTATTTACTGGTCAATCGCATCGCTGGCAGCTCTCTTTACTGCATTTTACATGTTCCGCTTATTATTCATGACGTTTCATGGGAAATCAAGGGTTGATCACCATGCTGCGGAACATCTCCACGAGTCCCCTAAAAACATGACGCTTCCATTAACTATACTTGCAGGACTTTCCTTCGTTGGTGGCTTCCTGGGCATTCCAGGCGCAAGCGCTATCAATAATTTCTTAGCGCCCGTATTTAGCAGCCACATCCATACAGAAATGTCAGGAATACACACAGGTAGTCAGCATGGTGAAGGCCACCCATACTTAATGATGGTCATCTCTACCGCAATTGCAATTGCAGGTATTTCCCTTGCGTATCAAATGTATATCAAAAAACCTGACTTGCCAAAAAGGCTGTCAGAACGTTTTCATATATTCTATAAATTGCTGTTGAATAAATACTATATAGATGAAATTTACGATGTGCTTTTCGTGAATACAACCAAAAAAGGCTCAGTTTTGTTATGGAAGTATATTGACGCCGGGATGATTGATGGTTCTGTAAATGGCATCGCTCGCCTTGTTGGATGGTTTAGCAATGTCTTCCGTCTCTTACAAACTGGATACGTACGAAACTATGCCTTTTATATTGTCGTAGGCTGTATATTTATCATTGTATTAACTATATTAGGAAAATAAATTTTATGTAACTCAATGCCTCAGCCTTGAGGATTTTCAACATCTTAAAGCATTTAATTCGATGTAAATCTGGAGCCTTGGATGTCATTACCAATTCTTACGCTCATAACTTTTCTTCCAATTGTAGGAATATTTCTTATACTTTCAATTGATTCAAAAAAGCAGGAACTTATCAGGATTACTGCCTTGCTGGTATCAATTGTGGTATTCTTTATTTCGCTGCCTTTGTATTTCAGTTTTGATGCACGTACATATGAAATGCAATTCGTTGAAAAACTGCGGTGGATACCTTCATTCGGAATCTACTATCATGTTGGCATAGATGGAATCAGCCTGTTCCTTGTACTCTTAACAACCTTTATCACGCCAATCTCAATTCTAGCCTCATGGCATATCACAAAGAGTATTAAGGAATATATGATTTCTATGCTTGTACTTGAAACAGGCATGATTGGTGTATTCATTTCGCTAGACCTATTCTTATTCTATATATTCTGGGAACTCATGCTGATCCCAATGTATCTTCTCATCGGCATATGGGGAGGTCCAAGGAGGATTTATGCTGCTGTAAAATATTTCATATATACGATGGCAGGCAGCGTACTTATGCTAATTGCCATTATTACATTATATTTTTTAAATTACAGGGCAAACGGGGAATACACATTTAATCTGCTGGAATTCTACAGACTCGATTTGTCCTTTGCCGTCCAATTCTGGCTATTCATCGCATTCTTCCTTGCCTTTGCAATCAAGGTACCGATGGTTCCGTTTCATACCTGGCTGCCAGATGCCCACGTGGAAGCTCCCACGGCGGGGAGTGTGATCCTGGCAAGCGTCCTCTTAAAAATGGGGACGTATGGTTTTGTGAGATTTTGTTTACCTCTATTCCCAGAGGCGAGTCATGCCTTCATCCCGGTAATTTCATGGATGGCTATTGTGGGCATTATTTATGGTGCATTGGTTTCTATGGTGCAGGACGACCTGAAGAAACTCGTTGCTTATTCGAGCGTAAGCCATTTAGGCTTTGTCATGCTGGGGATTTTTGCTTTCAACATTCAGGGCATAGAAGGCGGTATTACGCAGATGATTAACCATGGTCTCAGCACAGGGGCTCTATTCCTTATCGTTGGCATGCTTTATGAAAGAAGGCATACCCGCATGATTGCCGACTTCGGAGGTCTTGCTAAACAAATACCTGTTTTTGCCGTGTTCTTCATGATAGTTACACTCTCATCCATTGGACTGCCGGGTTTAAATGGTTTTGTCGGTGAATTCCTAATCTTAGTTGGAACTTTTAAATCACACATCCTGTATGCATCTATTGCGACATCGGGTGTTATACTTGCCGCCGTGTATATGCTATGGATGTTCCAGAGAGTCATGTTCGAACAAATAACCCATGAAGAAAACAAGACATTAAAAGATATTAATAAACGGGAATTCGTAATCCTGATGCCTATTGTTATTCTAATTTTCTGGATAGGAATATATCCAAACTCGTTTCTGAGAAAGATGGACGCCTCAGTAAATCACCTCCTGAAACAGATAGGAGAAAAGGCAAATGTCGTTTCCAATATTCATGGACAGGATAAACCCGATAATTTACAAAGTAATACTTTGCCCGAAATTGATATAATAACCAAAGATAAAACAGTATGGTAAAAACAGGAAAATATGAACCACAAAGACACAAAGAACTCAAAGAAAAGTGATGAATTATCAAACCAAATAATAGGTGCGGCAATTGAAGTACATCGAATCTTGGGACCGGGGTTATTGGAATCTACTTACGAACAATGTCTTTGTCACGAGTTAACTTTAAAGAATATTTCATTTGAAAGGCAAAAACCTTTACCCGTAACCTATAAAGGTATTTGTCTTAATTGTGGATACAGGTTAGATATCTTAGTAGAAAAGTTAGTTATTGTTGAATTAAAAACTGTTGAACATATTGAACCAATACATGAGGCACAACTTCTGACATATCTTAAACTGTCTGATTTGTGGCTTGGACTCCTCGTAAATTTTAATGTTCCAGTTTTAAAAGATGGTATCCGTAGGATCGTAAATTGATTTCTTTGTGTTTTTTGTGCCTTTGTGGTTTTAACGAAAATTTCAAACCAAAGGTAATATGATATGATAAATAGCTCAATAATGACGTTTAACATACTCAGCATCTTACCTATACTGGTACTTGCAGGCTTTGGTATGATTGTACTGCTTGTGGACGTATTATCGTCAAGAAAACTGGGGGGGAAGAATTTCCTAGCATATATTTCATTAATCGGGATTATTACCGCCGCTATTTTAACCAAAAATTCAACAAGCACGACTTTATTTTCATTCAGCGAAACAATTATAATTGACAATTACTCGCTATTCTTTAATTTTATCTTCCTACTCAGTACAGGGCTTATTATCATGATCTCCCACAGCTACATAAAACGCGAAGAAATCAACTATGGGGAGTATTACGCCTTAATACTATTCTCAACAATTGGCATGATGCTCATGGCATCCGGCGCTGACCTCTTAAACATATATATAGGACTGGAGGTTATGTCCATCAGCATTTACATCCTAACGGGCTTCAAACGTTCAAAACTCATATCTAATGAGGCATCCTTAAAATATTTCCTGCTTGGCGCTTTTGCCACTGGCTTTCTGCTTTTCGGTATTTCTATTATTTACGGCACAACAGGGACTATAAATCTTAACCAGATTGCCTGTTTTATTGCAGAAAAGGGCGGAAAGTCAGACCCATTAATGCTGATGGGAATGGGTTTGATAATTATAGGACTGGGATTTAAGGTTGCATCCGTCCCCTTTCATGCATGGGTGCCCGATGTTTACGAGGGCGCCCCTACGGCAGTAACGGCATTCATGTCTGTAGGGCCCAAAGCCGCAGGATTTGCCGTGTTTTTACGTATTTTCCTGACTGCTTTTGGATCCATTCACTACGAATGGCAAAAAATCATATACATTCTGGCAATATTAACCATGACTACAGGAAATATAATAGCCATTGCGCAGGTAAATATAAAGCGAATGCTGGCATATTCCAGTATCGCACATGCCGGATATTTACTTATTGCGCTTGTAGCCGATAATAATATGGGTGTATCAGGCACGCTGTTCTATGTCCTGTCTTATACGTTCATGAACATTGGGGCATTCGCCATAGTAATTATATTAAGCCAGAAGGGGGATGAATTTATCCAGATTAACGACTATGCAGGACTAGGGTTAAAGCATCCGCTACTAGCGATAGCAATGTCAATATTCATGCTTTCAATGGCTGGCGTACCGCCAACTGCAGGTTTTGTCGGCAAATTCTATATATTCAGTGCGGCAATAAAATCGGGCTATATTGGACTTGCCATAATCGGCGTGATAAATGCAGTTATATCCGTTTATTATTATCTCAGAATCATGGTCATTATGTACATGAAGGAACCCTCAAGGGAATTCAGCCCGCTTACCATCTCACCCTTGATAATTGCCGCAATAGTAATATCAGTAATCGGCACACTTCAACTAGGCATCTTCCCTTCAAAGGTCATGGAAATGGCGCAACAATCAATCCTTATATTGAAATAGTTAATTCAAATTTATTATATGATATCTTGGTCTTGCAATTAGACATTCTAAACTATTCTTCTTTTTCAGAAGCAGACTCAATTTTCTCCTTCGCTATTTCAATATTCAGCTTAGCCTCAAGATTCTCAGGGTCAATATTAAGCACTTCTTCCCATTTGCTGATAGCATCATCATAATTACCATCTTTATATATCGCTTGTGCTTCATCTAATAAGCCCTGCACTATTGCTTTATCCTGTTGCGCTTCGGTTGTTTTCTCTGCTGTTTCGCCCTTAACTTCACCTGCCTCTTCCTGATGTTCAACCGCAGGACTTACAGGTTGAGACTTTTGCGACTGAAGACTATTAATCTGATTCTGTAATTCTTCTTTTGCCAGTTCTATTTCGCTTAACTTTGTTTTGAGTTCATTTATAGTATTTTGTGTATCAGAAATAGATGTTTCAAGCGAACTATCCTTGGTTTCTACTTTAGCATTAAGCTCTTCCAGGGAAGTATCAATCTTTGTATAATTTCTACCTATATTTGTAGTTCTATCCGAAAGTTCCTCCACCTGTCTCCCGATACTTTGAGCAGAGGCGTTGATATTGGAAATAGCCCGCTGCAATTCATTTATCTTTTTGTCAATTAATACAAAGCGTTCTTCTTGTTGTTGTGCTTTGGAGGACTTTTTAAAAAGTCCAGAACAGCCTGCCGACACTAAAGAAATGCATAATACAGGTATTATTAAAATAACGTGTTTTTTCATAATAAAATCACACCTCTATTTTTTATTTAATCTTTCCCAAATCAAAATCAAAAGTTATCTCATCCGTCCCCGGTGGCACAATTACAAGCGTAACTGGCGCATTTAAATCAATATCTTTTATAGGAAACTTGAAAACAAGACGGGCAGTATTGGCTGGTGAATTTGGCCAGAATTCGCTTGCATCGGCTATTTCAGGCACAAACTCAAAACTTGGCTGTATAATCGCATCTTTTTGATATATCTTAGCAGAATAATACATCGCAAAGTCATACTCTTCACCATACACAGTTACAGAGAAGGTAAGTGCATCGCCTATTTCCAACGCTTCAGCCACTTCCTTATTTGTAAATTCCTTGCGCTCAACGGCTGACTTTTTTGCCTTGTATGCAACATTATGATAAGGGGTAAATATCGCAGCAGAATCCTTACCCTTGCCTAACGAGACAGTCCATTGTTTGGAGAATGTTGCCATATCAATAGTCTTATTCTTCTGACCGTATTCAATGGCTTCCTGTACTTGTTTTGCTGACAACTTATAAAAAACTGCATAAACAGGCTTGAAGGCAAATAATAGATTCAATAAACAACAAACACCTGCAGATATTAACAGCCTCTTAAACATTTAAAAATTCGTCCTTAACGGCAATAAAGCTTTGTAAGTATCTCAAACAAAACACCACCAAACCCAGCGTGGTGTTTTATTTACTCATAGTTTGATATAAATCTCATGCTAATTATGGCTTTATAAACTACTGAGACTGCTCTGTGCTTGCCTCCGTTGACCCTGTTGCCTCCGTTGACCCTGTTGCCTCCGTTGACCCTGTTGCCTCCGTTGACTCTGTTGCCTCCGTTAATTCTGTTGACGCCGCTGACTCTGCTGATTCTGTCGAACCTGTGGACTCTGAAGCGGCTTCTTCTGCCGGAGCTGTCTCCGATGACGATTCTTCTGCCTTCTTTTCCTCAGCAACAGGTTTTACCACATAATTTTTGCCAGTCTTCATCAGGCTTGCACCGCAGACAATAAATAAAATACCGAATACAACCGCCCCAGCAAAACAGAGCACTCCGCCAATGTTATTTATAAACCCTTCCACCTTCTCATTTGTCATAATCTTTTCTGATTTTTCTGTAACCTTTTTATTTAACTTATCTATCACATTATCTATCTTATTTATCACGTGTCTTCCTCCTCACTTATTTTTACTTATGATCTAAAAATTTTAATTATAATTTTAACGCTTAACCAAATCGTTATATTTTGACAACTCTTTATCTGCCTCCTCTTTCATCCCTTTCTGGCGGTATGTATATTCAAGATTTTTATGCGCCTTCGTATAGTTTGGATTAATTGCAATAGCCTTTCTGTACTCACGTACCTGCTCATCAAACATCTTCTTTTCTCCATAAGCAATCGCCAGATTAAAATGCGCTTCGGCGCTTTTTGGATTTAAATTCAGCACTTTTTTATACTGCAAAATCTCATCATCTAACAAACCCTTTCTCCCATACGAAACGCCCAAATTAAAATATGCATCAATATATGTGGGGTCTATGCTGATTAAACTTTTATACGTGGTAATGGATTCGTCATACATTCCTTTGTTCTGATAGGCAAGCCCAAGATTGTAAAGCGCCTCAATATTTTCAGAGTCTATTTCGACTACCTTTTTATAAGCAAAAATCTCGTCGTCTTTTAAACCCCTTGCACCATAAGCAATTCCTAAGTTAAAGTAGGCGTCTTTATAACCGCTGTCAAGTTCAATTGCCTTCTTATATGCAGAAATTTCTTGATCAAACAATCTCTTTTTTGCATAAGCCGCGCCAAGGTTGTTATAAGCTTTTGGAGATGTATTGTTTATTTCAATCGCTTTTTTATATTCACTGATTGCGTCATCTATCATGCCCTGTTTATAGTATTCGTTTCCCAATTTATAGTGTATCTCAAAATCGCTGAAATCATCTGCATCGAGACTATAACCAGCACAAAAGACATTTAAAAGCAACGAAACAACAAAAACCCATCTTTTCATAGTAATATACTCTATATATCAAGCACTATAAAACCAGCAAGCCTTCTCTTTACCGCCAGAAATCTCTTTTATGATACTGAAATACTCCGTCTCGGTAAGTTCATCCAACTTCTTGCCGTATTTATTAACTGTTTCGTTAAATGCAAGCACCTTTTCAACGAGATTTTCATGGGTTTCTGCCGAACCGCCGATTATATAAAAATTCTCACCTGTAGTAATCCTTTTATGATTATCTTTATTATCAAAGGCAAGACCACAAAGAAGTGTTTGACCCCTGGAAGGCATATTTTCTTTTTTCAAACCGAGTCTCCTTTCCATTTTTATTCAATTAATTATAATACAACATTACCTTAAATAAATTTTAAGTTAATGCTTCGCCGTATCTTAACAATCTAAAAATTTAAGCCTATAAATTCTATAAAAGATACCATTCCACAAAAAAAATGTCAAGCTAATAAGCCTTCTTACGATGTTACAAATGCCCCAAAAGAATTACAAGAAAGACGCATCCTCAGAAAGTGGGACAAGCATCCTTTTTGATATTGCTGTACAGTGCTGTAAAGATTTTGATTGCTCTTGAATCTAATCCCTTATCTGGCTCAGCACTGTAACATACCCTACAACATATCTTTCCCTGAAGCACACAATTTAAAAGATACAGCCAAACCATTATACAATTTACGTTCATTATAACTATATTCAATGCCTTGACTACCAACCGCATCTTCAATCCCAACCGTAGCCTCGAATCCTTTATTTAGATAAAAATATCTACTGCCAAAATATACATCCTTATATTGATATATTATTTCATTTTTCCCCTCATAAAGGGTAACCTCAAAGGTTATGCCATTACTATTTTCCCCGCTGGAATAATGAGGGATATTGTGATATTCAATCGTCAGTCTCCGATTGGGCTCTTTACCTTCAAGAAGGTAATAAACAGCACCGTTCCTTTCAAGATTCAGGTCATCCCAGAATGGAGCTATGACATTATTTGGTGTAGATACATCAGGAATGCGACCGTTAGAACTGTAATACACATCTTGCCCAAATGTAAGATAACCGTTGGATGAGACATTAACCCAATCGTGTTTAACGCCATAAAATTCAAAATCAAAACCGATGGGGATATGTACGTAAGTATTATCCCCTTCCAGTGCAAGTCTTATTCCATTACTAGCTGCATTGATCCATTTATAATCCAATTCATTATAACAATAATCAAAAAATTCTGCTACATTACCACTCACAGAACCATCTATTGTTTTTCCTCCATAAGACGCCGCTATATTTAAAGTCACAGTACCCGGGTTAACAGGAATCCAACTCGCTGTGTACACCCCATCATTAGCCTTTGTATCTGGACTAATCCCATCATCAAAAAGTGGAAAAGAACTATCGCCATTTGTAGGTTTGACAATCACAGTTCCCCCCGCAACAGAAGTACAATCCGATAGAAAAACAGACACTGTTGTATTTTTATCTATATATGAGTAAAATCCTTCATACGGAGATTCAATAAGCATCTTTTCATTACCACTCATACATGTCAGTGCATTATAGATATTCAGCCTGCCGCCAGATAAAACCTTATCAGACAGGGAATCAATCGGGTCAACTGTGCTTATTAATAATGCCTTCACATCATACAAAGTATAATCGGGAAATTGAGCCCAGATAAGCGCTGCCGCGCCACTCACATGCGGGGCTGCCATTGAGGTACCGCTGTATGTATCATATTTATTATTAAGAACCGTGCTAAGAATATCATCACCCGGCGCCGCAAGGTCTACGCTTGTTACTCCATAATTGGAAAAATGTGCAAGGGCGTCATTGTGATCAGTTGCAGAAATTGAAATGATATTACTAAGGACGTAGCTTGCTGGATAAGCTGGAAATTTATCATTATTATCTTTTTCGTTGCCCGACGAAGCCACAAATAATATCCCCGATCTATCCAGCGACGATATCGCATCATAAAGCGAATGTGTATACTCGCCACCCCCCCAGCTGTTATTTGTTACCCTTATATTCACTCCATGTTCTTCTTTCATCATGATTACATACTCTATGCACTCTATTGCACCTGAGGTAGAACCGAATCCAAATTTACTAAGAAATTTTAGCGCCATGATTCTTACATTCCAGTTTACCCCTATTACTCCTATATCATTATTTCCAACCGCACCAATGATACCAGAAACGTGTGTGCCGTGACCATTGTCGTCGTGAGGATTGCAATCGTCATTCCTGGTATCTATTCCATATATATCGTCTATATAACCATTTTTGTCATCATCAATACTATTACCTGCTACCTCTCCGGGATTTTTCCACATATTCGCAGATAAATCTTCGTGATTGTAATCAACCCCTGTGTCTATAACTCCCACCACTATGTCTTGACTTCCGGTAGTTATATCCCATGCCTCTGGCGCATCAATATCAGCATCATTCTTTCCCCCAGTTTGCCCTGTATTGTGCAACCCCCATAACTCATCGAACATCGGGTCATTTGGATTGGAAGAATTTGCAGAAGATTCCTGTATCTTCTGATGCTCCCTTGTTTCAGTACTTGAATTCAATTTCTCAACATCGTAAATATGAACTATATAATCCGGCTCGGCATACTCCACCATACCTGACTTATTTAAATCTTCTATAACCTGCTTTACAGACCTTTCCTTGTTAACAATCTCCAATACATATATACCAGTCCTCTTAAATTTCTTTTTGATTTTCACACCCGCCTTATCGAGCAATGCATCTATATCAGATTCAGTGATATCCTTTTTGAATTTCACCAAAACCCGATTTGATGAATACTTTTCTGTAACTTTTATGTTCTCATCCCACAGCCTTGACTCTTTTTTTGGTTCTGAGATTCTTTCATGTTTGCCACCTTTAATTTGTTCATTTACTTTACCATCGTATGCATGTAACTTTGAAGTAAACATTGAAGACAATACAAAAAAGAATATTACACAACACAAAACAAACCACCAAATTAGAAACAGTTTGTGTAAAAGTTTTGAAAAATGGATAAACATCCTAATAAATATCTCCTACAAGTTATAGAAATTAACTTTACTGTTTATCCGCAAGACCCCTCTGACCAAAAATCTATTCGAATTATATTATTCAAACTGAATCTTATAAGCATCTATCTTTTCGTATAATACCTTCCTGCTGAGGCCTAATAATTCAGCCGCTTTAGACTTATTACCCTTTGTAGTTCTCAGCGCATCCACTATCATCTCTATCTCTAACTGTTTCTGCGCCTCGTAAAAGTTTCCCGAAGTCTTATATTTCTGCACTTGTAAGACGGATTTATTGTATATCTCAGGCGGCAGCATTTCTATTCCAATCGCACTGTCATCATGCGCAAGGGTAACAATCCTTTCAATAACATTCTTCAACTCCCTCACATTGCCGGGCCAATTATAATTAACAAGAAATGTCATTGCCTCAGCAGTAAATCCACTTATCCTCTTACCTACATCTGCGCAACTCAATGTTAAAAAATGTTCAATTAACAAAGAGATATCTTCTTTGCGCTCACGCAAAGGTGGAATATGTATGGGAACTACATTCAATCTGTAAAACAAATCTTCACGAAATCCACCATTACTGATTGCAGTTTTCAAATCCTTATTGGTTGCGGCAAGCACGCGCACATCAATTTTAATCACCTTTGTACCGCCCACACGCTGGAACTCCCTCTCCTGCAAAATGCGAAGTAGTTTAGCCTGCGTATGTGGATTCATATCTCCGATTTCATCCAGAAAAACAGTACCATTATTTGCCACCTCAAAAAGTCCCTGCCTGGTTTCAGTTGCCCCTGTAAAAGAACCCTTTTCATGCCCAAAGAGTTCGCTCTCAAGCAGGTCCTTTGGAATCGCCGCACAGTTTAAAACTACAAAAGGCTGACCTGCCCTTCGACTGTTATAATGGATCGCCTTGGCAATCAATTCCTTTCCTGAACCGCTTTCGCCGGTAATAAGAACACTGTAAGGGGCGTTACTTACTTTCCTCACCAATTCCAAAATTTCCTTTAACTTCGAGCTATTGCCAACAATACTACTGAAAGAAGATTGCACCTTTTGCTGTCTCTTCAGGTTTCTATTTTCAGATTCAATACGTTCCTTTGCCTTTTTCAGGTTATCAAGCAATTCCGCACTATAAATTAATAATGCCACCTGTGACGCAATACCTGTAAAAAGGTCCAAATCCGACTCGGAAAATTCATAATCTTTACTTTTACTCTCAATCTGTAATATACCTATTGTCTTCTGTGGACATATCAAAGGGGCACACAGGATGGAGCGGGCGCCAATTATTTTTATACTGGTACTGACCATCGAGTCCATTTGTGCATCCATAATGAGCAGCGATTTCTGTTCTTTTATCGCACGCTGGGCAAGTGTCTGACTCAAGATGTTACTTCCTTCAGGCAAAGAAGCATCTCTTGTTTGAAGGGTTCTGATTGACAGCGGTGTTTCTTCTGAATCCTGTAAGGCTATGAAACATCGTCCAGCATGAGGGAAAACTGCAAATATTATTTGAATAATTTCATTTAGTAAAGCATCAATATCAAAAATATCGCTGATAGCCTTTGTTATATCATGAAAAATTGTTAGTCTTCTTTGTAACTGTTCTAATTCCGCCTTATTAACAGCCTCGTGGAAGATTGTTTCTTCTGCCTTTCCGCTTTTTAATTGATCCCTTGTTGCCCTGATTATTTGTGTAAATTCGCTAACGTTGCTTTCTGCGGTTGATGTGGTGTTGTGCGGTTCGGTCTCCCTGAAGATCAGTGTATTGGAGCCAATACAGACTTTGTTACCATTACTTAAAGGGCGAGAAGAGATTATTAGTTCATTATCAATAAATACGCCGTTCAGGCTACCCAGGTCTTCAATAAAATACCCAGTATCTGATTTACAAATTCTTGCATGATGTCGTGAAACCTTAGGGTCTTCAAGTTTAATGTCGGTAGTAGCCGCCCTGCCTATAATGGTAACGTCTTTTAAGGAATGACTTTTCTGTTGCCCTGGAATAGTTATGTCTATTAATTCAGCCATAAATTTTGGGCAGAGTTTTTTGGGGTTACTTAAAGTGTTAATAGCCGCATTATATCATTTCGCGTGGCATATATAACAAGGGTAATAATAAACCCGAAACCAATATATTGTGCTATGGCTAATGTCCTTTGACTTACAGGAGAACCCTTTACCTTTTCAATTGCCAAAAACAACAAATGCCCGCCGTCCAGCACTGGGACAGGTAAAATATTTAACAGCGCAAGCTGCAGGCTTAATATGCCTAAAAAATATACCAGTTTACCAACGCCGACTTTTGCCGATTCATAAGATGCTTGTGCAATCAGGATAACTCCACCTACATTTTTTGTGGAAAGCCTTTGAGAAACGAAGCCCTTTATCGTCAGATATAATCGCTGGACATTAATAATGGCTTTTTGTGTGCCTATAACACACGAACCTATCAGACCATATTTTTTGATTACAGTTTTTTCTTTAAATTTTATACCAATACGACCAGCAGCATTTTTTTCATCTTTTTTTGATTCAATAGTTGAAACGAAACGTTCATTTCCGCGTACCCATTCAATGGTCATCGGTTTTCCATAACTCATAGTCACAATTTGCAAGAGATTATTCCAATCTTTTAATTCCTTTTCATTTAAAGAAACAATCATGTCTCCCGGCATTAATCCAATCTTTTCTGCAGGAAATTCTTCTACCAAAGAATCTACCTTAAGTCCATAAAAAGGCGTGAGTCCACCCAGGAATTCTTCCTTTGCCTTTGTATCCGTAAGAGGAACAGCGATTAGAGTAAATGTATTACCTCTTTTAACACTGATGATGCAGTTTTCATCTTCAGACCCAATAATCAAATTCTTTATACTTGTAAAACCCGTAACAGGCTTAGAATTAATCTCTATAATCTCGTCGCCTTTGATTAATCCTGCTTTACTTGCAAGGCTATTATTCTTCACGCCATCCAATGTAGCAGTTGCACAAGAAATTCCAAGCATCCAGCGAGTTGCCTTAGAAGGAGTTGCCTTTAGCTCTATTTCTTTATTATCCCTTAACACAGTAATTAACATTTCTTTTTCAGCGCTTGACGTCTCTATCTCCCGGAATTCGTCCTCTGTAGAAATACGGTTACCATTTACAGCAACCACAACATCCTCCACTTGAATACCCGCGTTGCTTGCGGGTGAATCATTGCTTTCAAATGCAAATATCTTGTCAATTTCCAAACTGGCAGCAGGCATAATCCCCATACGCTGAATACCATGTTCATCATCGTATTCAGGAATAACATTTACATCAAAAACATTATTACCGCGCTCTACTTTCAGATCTATACCTTCATCTGAATCACTCAAAGCAACAACGGTAAAGAGGTCTTCAAAGTCAATATCTTTATTGCCATCAGCCTCTATTATCTTGTCTCCCTTTTGAATACCTGCTTCCCAGGCTGGACTACCCGGCATAACCTGCCCCACTTCTGAAGTAATAAAAGGCACACCTATTTGAAACGCAACAATAAATGCGATAAATGCTAAAACTGCGTTTAATGCAACACCTGCTATTATTACACAGGCGCGTTGTCCGACACTTTTTGATGCATATTCCCATTTGGCGCCAATTTTTTCTTCATCAGGACTCTCACCAGCCAGCTTAACATAACCGCCTAGCGGGACCAGAGAAAGACGATATTCTGTTTCTCCCCATTTCTTTTTTAATATAGCAGGCCCAAAGCCAAGCGAAAAAGCCAGCACCTTGACCCCTATTTTCTTTGCCATAAGAAAGTGACCTAACTCATGGATAAAAATAAGCAGGCCTATACCAATAATTACAAGAATAACATTCGTTGACATATTTACAAAAGGCATTTTTTAATCTCCTGTCTTGCCCAGTTATCTGCCATCAGAACATCCTCCAGGCAAGGATCTTTTATAAAATGATGATTATTTATCACCTTCTCCACATAAGATGTAATTTCTGTAAATTTAATTCTACCGTCAAGGAATGCCTGAACAGCTACTTCATTGGCTGCATTAAGTGTAGCTCCAATCGTGCCGCCTTCTTTTGCAGCAAGATAGCCAAGCTTCAGGGCTGGAAACTTTTCCATATCGGGCTTTTTAAACGTAAGACTTCCTATCTTTGATAAGTCAAAATGTTGAACGCCAAGGCACTTTCTTTCCGGGTAAGTCAAAGCGTACTGAATAGGCACTTTCATATCAGGCATACCCATTTGTGCAATAACAGACCCATCGCAGAATTCTACCATAGAATGTATAATTGATTGTGGATGTATTACAACATCAATTTGATCAACACTTAAATTGAATAACCATTTAGCCTCGATAATCTCAAGCGCTTTATTCATCAGTGTAGCGGAATCTATTGTTATCTTCTGCCCCATCCGCCATGTCGGGTGTTTTAGCGCCTGTGCGGGAGTTACACCAGAAAGCCTATCTATCGGATAGTCGTAAAAAGGCCCGCCCGATGCCGTAATTATAACCCGTTTAATCTCACTCAGTTTACCGGATTGAAGCGATTGGAATATGGCGCTATGCTCGCTATCAACAGGTAGAATCTGATTTCTCTTTGCCAGTGACATAATAATGTGCCCGGCCATAACAAGCGATTCTTTGTTTGCTAGTGCAAGGGTCTTTCCCTGTTCCAATGTTGTAATTGCGGCAGGCAAACCGACAGCGCCAACTACTGCTGATAGCACTATATCTACTTCTCTGTTTAAGACAATTTCCCTAAGACAATTGTTTCCCGTAAAAATCTTTAGTTGATTATCAGAAAAGCGGCTTTTTATTCTTTCAGCCAATTGAATATCATTCAAAGCAACATAAGCAGGCTTGAATTCTTCGATCTGGCTGGCTAGCAACTCCCACTGAGAATTTGAAGAAAGGCCGACTACCCGAAATTCACTTTTCAAATTTCGGACGACCTCAAGGGTATTCCTGCCTATAGAGCCTGTAGAACCTAAAACAACGATGTTCTTCATTATACTTCAACACATGTGGGCAATTTCTTCTAAAAGTTCATCTACCATGCGATCTTCCGGTATTTTTCGTACCTTTTCTCCTTTTTTGAAAAGAAAACCAAATCCCTTGCCACCCGCAATACCAATATCTACTTCACGCGCCTCTCCGGGCCCATTTACCACACATCCCATTATTGCTATTTGTAAATGTTTTTTATCGTTTGGTAAACGCCGTCTAACCTGTTCTACTATATTTACAAGGTCAATCTCGCACCGACCGCATGTTGGGCAGGAGATAAGCTCTATCCTATCACGCTTGTATAAACCCAGCGCCTCTAAAATATCATAACCAGCCTCAACCTCAAGTTCCGATGCGCCTGTATAAGAAACTCTGAAGGTATCGCCTATACCTTCAGAAAGTAAAGCGCCTATACCTACAGCAGATTTAATCGTTGCCAGGCTGGGAGGTCCTGCGGCTGTAACACCTAAATGCAAAGGGTAATCACATTGTTTCGCTATCGCCCTATAAGCAGCAAGAGTGGAAGGGACATCCGATGCCTTGAGCGATAACACAATGTCCTTGAATCCCAGAGATTCAAAGTGTTCGCAATATTTCAGGACTGTTTTAACCATAAGCGTTGTTAAGTCTTCATGTTCATCCTCTTCGCCGCCACGCACTGAACCGGAATTAACGCCAATACGAATAGGAATGCCCTTGTCTTTTGCAGACTTTATTACCTCTTCAAGCTTTTTTTTATCTTTCATATTCCCCGGATTAATCCTGATTTTATCAACACCCTGCGCAATGGCTTCCAGTGCCAAGTGATGCCCAAAATGTATGTCTGCAACAAGAGGGATATTAATCTGCCTTTTAATAGCGCCCAGACACTTTGCGGAGACAACTGTAGGCACTGCCACACGTATTATATTGCACCCAACAGCCTCCAGTTCCTTAATCTGCCTGACCGTGGCGTCAATATCCTCGGTATGGGTCTTGGTCATAGTCTGTACGGAAATTGGATTATCCCCGCCAATCAGCGCCCCGCCTGCATTTACCACCCTTGTTTTGCGACGTTTGAACATGGTCATATAAATTATTAACCAAAAATTTGTAATTAGTTACTATATTTCAACAAATCCGCTTTTTGCTCTCGTTCCCAAGCTCCAGCTTGGTAGCGAGTTTTAACCGTAAAGGGCGGCTATCAATATTTTTGCAGAGACAGGTTTAAAACCTGTCTCTGCTTTGAAATTCATTAACATTTATAATGTAGGGACGTATTGTAATTCGTCCTTACAAGTCTTTACACAATCAAAATATCCTTTGGTTAAACATAAACCAAATTATATTAGTAATTTATTAACTTTGTCAAATGCAAACTTAGTAACAGGAATTTTAAACTTCAGAGTAATATGATTAAGTTATACGTTATAATCATTATTGCCTTAATTTTGGGATTTCAGAGATTTATAAAACTGTCTATACCATTCTAATCTGGGAAAATTCTCTTTTTCTGCAACAGGAATCATATCATTCATTACACCCAGCGCACCTTGTAAATCACCCTTCAAAAACAAGCTGTCAGCCAAAGCAATTGAAGTTATTATACAATAAATTGGTAAGTTTTCTTTTGTAAAGACTCTTAACGCTTCTCTATAACATACTATGGATCTTCCAACATTTGCATCTTTATCCCTTATACACGATAATCTCCAATATGCGTTACCAAGATTTACCTGTACTTTGGCATAATCTTGTGGAAATTCCTCAAATGTATGTATTTTAAGTGCTAGTACAGTCAAATTTACATTTTATCTTTAAATAAATAACTTAATTTCTATCACGTTCCATAATTTAATCTTCCTTATTCAATTCTGCATGAGTGTAAGGTTACTTCAAGATTATCTCCTGGAATGTCAGAACCCGCTTGAGTAACATACAACGAGCAGGTATCTGTAATAAGAAAGTCTGTTTGTGTTATAGCCACATAACCATATAGTGTATTTGCAGGCAAAGTTATCTGAACAGGTGTTGCAAGGTCTGCA
>Ga0209343_10000069_pt1 | contig 124219 bp, 127 predicted proteins | sample RifCSPlowO2_02_FD_184026 | JGI IMG/M metagenome (GOLD analysis project Ga0209343, IMG submission 184026) | Groundwater microbial communities from Rifle, Colorado - Rifle CSP2_plank lowO2_0.2 (SPAdes) (version 2) | ecosystem: Environmental > Aquatic > Deep subsurface > Groundwater | place... | reverse complement strand
CATTTCGGCCTCCCGTGGTTATCGCAAGTTCGCAAACTCACTATAACCCCACCGCCATCGGCGGTGGGAGGCCGGCTAGATGATTTTCAGACCACGGTTACCGTAATCACTTTTCAGGGAACCCAAAGGGGGCAGCATCGCAATAGTTTTCATTCATGCACCACCAGCGCTTCGCGGGTGATCTCAACAAACCTGCCGGATGCGAAGGCTGCCTCGATACCGTTCAGATTGGCGCGCAGAATTTTCTCCAGCTCTGCATTGGAAATGTTGCATGTAGAGATCAGCAGCAATGGCGGTTCACCCGTAACCAGAAAAGACTGCACGAAGTCTGCATCCTTGCTGACGACGATGCGCCCTTCCTGCATAGCGCGTGCAATGAGTTCGTTGTCCGAGGTATGGTTCTTGCCGGGTAGGTCGAGTGTATGCAGCGCATCGTGCCCCGCTTCTTTAAGCCAGTTGGCGAAGCGCCGGGGAAGTTGCGCATCGACCAGGAATTTCATGCCGCCAAGCGTTCAAGCCGTTTTACGTGGGTCAACCGTGCCGCATAGGAAAGCGCTGCCAGGATGTCTTCGCGTTCCAGGTCTTCATAGTCTTGCAGAATTTCTTCCGTGGTCATGCCGCTGGCCAGCCACTCCAGCACGTTTTCCACCGGATAGCGCAGGCCGCGTATGCAGGGTTTGCCGTGGCATACGGCGGGGTCGATAGTGATGCGGTCGCTCATTGCTGCCTCCTGCTCGTAAGTTTACGTAGGAATCTTACACCAGCTTGCCTTGTCGGTGGGGTGCGGCATTTCGCCCACTATCCAGACATTGTCCCGCGCGCGGGGTTGTTCAATTATCTGGATTCCGGCCTGCGCCGAATGACGGCTTACTTGCTAATCGGCTTATGCCAATGAAAGTACCAATGAAAGGGCTCAGCATCACATTTGTTTTCGGTAAACAATCGTGGCCACGATTTTTCATCACCCTTTCACCACGCCATCCAGACCCAACCCAAGTATCGCCGCATCGCGGGTTAACAGCGTCAGCCTTTCATCGCATGCCTGCGCGATGAGCAAGCGGTCGAACGGATCGGCGTGTGCGCAAGTCAGGCTGCGCGAAGCCTCAATGTGGCGCGGAAGGATGGGCAATAGCACAAAACCTTGCGCTTCCAGTTGTTCGGTCAGTGAACCTTGCGGTAAAGGCAATTTGCCTCTGGCATTCTTGAGGGTCATTTCCCACATGCTGGCGGCGCTGACGGCGATTTCTGAATTGGCGATGATGCGCTGTGTCACCTTGCCCAAGCGGGCATCTGCCGTCATCCACCAGTAGAGCAGGTGGGTGTCGAGCAGATAGCGTTTCAAGGCAGTTCACCGCCGGTCATCTCTTCGGCAATAGCTGCATTGGTTTTCGGCGAGTCCCAATCGGATTTTGCCTTGGGAAGCCCCGCCCATGCGCCCGGCTTGCGCGCGACCGTTTGCGCGCCGATCTTGACCAGCCTGACGACAGGAACGCCCTTGTTGGCAATCACCACATCCTCTCCCTCCAGCGCGGCTTGCACTAGTTTGGAAAGTTGGCTTTTGGCTTCAAGCATGTTGCATTGCATGGTTAACTCCTTGATGAAGGCGGCGCGATCTGTGCAGTTTACACCTGCTGGCTAAGTTAGCCAACATGGCTATTTTCTTGTTAACTAACATCTTCACCACGCCCTCCCCTTCCCCCTGAGGAAGAGTGGGATGAAAGCGTTAGCGACTAATCGGCTTATACCGAATCCGCTTCGGCTTCGCGCCTTCTTCACCCAGCCGCTTCTTCTTGTCCGCCTCATACTCCTGGTAGTTGCCGTCGAAGAACGTCCACTTGGAATCGCCTTCCGCCGCCAAGATGTGGGTGGCGATGCGGTCGAGGAACCAGCGGTCGTGGGAGATGACCATCACGCAGCCGGCGAATTCGAGCAGCGCGTCTTCGAGGGCGCGCAGGGTTTCCACGTCGAGGTCGTTGGAAGGTTCGTCGAGCAGCAGCACGTTGCCGCCAGAGATGAGTGTCTGCGCCAGGTGCAGGCGGCCGCGTTCGCCGCCGGAAAGCTGGCCGACGATCTTGCCCTGATCACCGCCCTTGAAGTTGAAGCGGCCGATGTAGGCGCGCGCCGGGGTTTCGTATTTGCCCACGGTGAGAATTTCGTTGCCGCCGGAAATCGCGTCGAACACGGTCTTGCCGTTATCCAGCGAATCGCGTGCCTGATCGACGTGCGCGATCTTCACGGTGGTGCCGATTTTTACTTCGCCGGAATCCGGCTGTTCTTTGCCGGTGATCATGCGGAACATCGTCGATTTACCCGCGCCGTTCGGACCGATGATGCCGACGATCGCGCCGGGCGGTACCTTGAAGCTGAAATCGTCGATCAGCAGGCGGTCGCCGTAGGCCTTGCTCACGTTGTTGAATTCGATGACTTCATTGCCGAGCCGCTCGCCGACCGGGATGAAGATTTCCTGGGTCTCGTTGCGCTTCTGGTATTCCTGCGAGTTGAGTTCCTCGAAGCGGTTCAGACGCGCCTTGGATTTAGCCTGGCGCGCCTTGGGGTTCTGTCGCACCCATTCCAGCTCCTGCTTCATCGCCTTCATGTGCGCGTCGATCTGCTTGTTCTCGGTCTCGAGACGCGCTTCTTTTTGCTCCAGCCAGCTTGAGTAGTTGCCCTTCCACGGGATGCCGTGGCCGCGGTCGAGTTCGAGGATCCATTCGGCGGCGTTGTCGAGGAAGTAGCGGTCGTGGGTGACGGCGACCACGGTGCCGGGGAAGCGCACCAGGAATTGTTCCAGCCATTCCACCGATTCGGCGTCGAGATGGTTGGTCGGCTCGTCGAGCAACAGCATGTCGGGCTTTTCCAACAGCAGCTTGCACAGCGCGACGCGGCGCTTCTCGCCGCCGGATAAATTCTTGACCAGCGCATCCCACTCAGGCAAACGCAGCGCGTCGGCGGCGATTTCCATCTGGTGTGCGGCGTCGCTGCCCGAGGCGGCGATGATGTTTTCAAGGCGCGCCTGCTCGGCGGCGAGCGCGTCGAAGTCGGCGTCCGGCTCGGCATAGGCGGCATACACCTCGTCGAGCTTGGCCTGCGCCTGCATCACCTCGCCGAGCGCGGATTCCACTTCCTGTTTGACGGTGGCCTCGGGGTTGAGCTGCGGCTCCTGCGGCAGGTAGCCGATGCGGATATTCGGCTCGCGCTGCACCTCGCCATCGTATTCCTTGTCCACGTCCGCCATGATGCGCAGCACGGTGGATTTGCCCGAGCCGTTCAGGCCGAGCAGGCCGATTTTCGCGCCGGGGAAAAAACTTAGGGAGATGTCCTTGATGATCTGACGCTTCGGGGGGACGATTTTGCTCACGCGGAGCATAGACATTACATATTGGGCCATGATGTTTGCTTGATGAATTGAAATGGGTAGATGAAAACGGGGGATAGCTTAACCTATCGCGCCGGTGTTTTGGATGTTTGGTTGCGGTTGGGGGCTTCTAATAATTTGTCACACCGGAGAAGGTGGGCATCCAGCTTATTGAAAACTGGATTTCGGCCTGCTTGCTTGCAGGCTTAGATTCGTAGCCCGGAAGCGTTAGCGGAATCCGGGGGCATTGTCTCCACTCCCCGGATTACACTGCGTTTCATCCGGGCTTGTGGTTTTCGGCTTAAGCCAGACGCTTGAGCAGTTTCTCGTGGATGCCGCCGAAGCCGCCGTTGCTCATCACCAGCACCTGGTCGCCGGGCTGCGCGGCGGCGGCGATGGCTGCTATCAGCTCATTGAGATCATCCTTCACCACTGCCCTTTCGCCCAGCGAAGCGAGCGCCGCTGCTGCATCCCAGCCGAGGCCGCCGGCGTAGCAGAACACCAGGTCGGCGTCTTTCAGGCTGCCGGGCAGCGCGTCCTTCATCACGCCGAGCTTCATCGTGTTGGAGCGCGGCTCCAGCACGGCGAGGATGCGTGAGTTCCCGATCTTGCCGCGCAGCCCGGCGAGGGTGGTGGCTATCGCGGTGGGGTGGTGCGCGAAATCGTCGTAGACCGTGATGCCGTTGACCGTGCCGCGCACTTCCATGCGCCGCTTTACATTCTTGAATTCGGTCAGTGCCGCCAGTCCATGCGACACCGGCACGCCGGCATGGCGCGCGGCGGCCAGCGCGGCCAGCGCGTTCATGCGGTTGTGCTCGCCGAGCAAGTCCCATGCGAGCGTGCCCTGCGGTTTGCCTTTCAGCGTCACGCGGTTATCCGGGTCGATATTCCAACCATCGTCCGTGCCGAATTTTTCCACCGGCGTCCAGCAGCCGCGCTGTAGCACGCGCGCCAGCGATTCCTCGCGTCCGTTGCTTACCACCAGCCCGTTGCCGGGCACGGTGCGCACCAGATGGTGGAACTGCGCTTCGATGCTGGCCAGATCGGGAAAAATGTCGGCGTGGTCGAATTCGAGGTTGTTGAGGACCGCGGTGCGCGGGCGGTAATGCACAAACTTGGAGCGCTTGTCGAAGAAGGCGGTGTCGTATTCGTCGGCCTCGATGACGAAGAACGAAGAAATCCCCCCTAACCCCCCTTTTACAAAGGGGGGAACTGTTGGGCTGGCATCGTTGACCTCACCCCCCTTTGCAAAAGATGGAACTGTTGTGCTGGCGTCGTTGGTTTTACCCCCCTTTGCAAAAGGGGGGCAGGGGGGATTTAGCCGCGCCGAGACGCCGAAATTCTGCGGCACGCCGCCGATCAGGAAGCCGGGGTTCAGTCCGGCGTATTCGAGTATCCACGCCAGCATCGAGGAGGTGGTGGTTTTGCCGTGCGTGCCCGCCACGCCCAGCACCCACTTGTCGCGCAGCAGAGTATCGGCCAGCCATTGCGGGCCGGATACATAGGGCAGGTTGCGGTTGAGGATTTCTTCCATCAGCGGGTTGCCGCGCGACACCACGTTGCCGATGACGAATACATCCGGTTTGAGTTCGAGTTGCTCGATGCCAAAACCTTCGATCAGTGCTATGCCCTGCGCCTCCAGTTGCGTGCTCATCGGCGGATAGACGTTAGCGTCGCAGCCGGTCACGCGGAAGCCCGCCTGCTTGGCGATGACGGCGATGCCACCCATGAAGGTGCCGCAAATGCCGAGGATGTGGATATGTTTTTGCTGGCTCATGGTTCAGGCGCGAAAAATAAAATACACCGCGCCCATCAGGCACAGCGCCGCATACAGGTAGTCCCATTTAAGCGGCTGGTTCATGTACAGCACCGCGAACGGCACGAACACCGACAGCGTGATGACTTCCTGCAATACCTTCAATTGCCCGAGATTCAGCGCGGTATAGCCGATGCGGTTCGCCGGCACCTGGATCAGGTATTCGAACAGCGCGATGCCCCAGCTCACCAGCGCCGCGATATACCACGGCGAGCTCGCCATGTTCTTGAGATGCGCATACCACGCAAAGGTCATGAACAGGTTGGACACGGCGAGCATCAGCGCCGTAAGCAGTATCGGGTGCGAGACCAGGTTCATCGAAAGTGCGAAGCCGTCACTTGCAGAAAATACTTATCGCACGCCCATCAGTTCCACGTCGAATATCAGCACCGCATTCGGCGGGATCGCCCCCGGTGCGCCACGTGCGCCATAGCCGAGATGCGGCGGAATGATCAGCGTGCGCTGACCGCCCACCTTCATGCCTTCGAGCCCCTGTTCCCACCCGTCGATCACCATCCCCGCACCGAGCGGGAACTTGATCGGCGGCGCGCCGCGGTCGACCGAACTGTCGAATTTTTTGCCTTTATTGTCTTTGGCCGATGCATCGTACAGCCAGCCGGTGTAATGCACGGTCACTTCGCGCCCGGCCTTGGCCTGTTCGCCCTTGCCCGGCTTGCGGTCGATCTTGACCAGCCTGGTTATGCTAGCTGTTTCTTTTTTTGCGGCAGGCGCTTCGGCATACGCCGCAGTCGAAACAGTACCGGTCACCAGCAACAGAGTCAGCGGTAAAAACAAAGTGCGTTTCTTCATTTTTCTGTTCCTTCAATATAGAAATTATCGCGCCGCCAGCAATTCCACATCGAACACCAGCGTCGCATTCGGCGGAATCACTCCGCCCGCGCCGCGCGCACCATAGCCCAGATGCGCCGGGATGACCAGCGTGCGCTGCCCGCCGACCTTCATGCCTTCCACGCCCTGATCCCAGCCCTTGATGACATGCCCCGCGCCGAGCGGAAAATCGAACGGCTCGGCGCGATCGTGCGAGCTGTCGAATTTCTTGCCCTTGTGGTCGGGCGCAGCCTCGTCGTACAGCCAGCCGGTGTAATGCACCAGCACATCCATGCCGCTGGCCGCCAGTTCGCCTTCGCCCACCTTGTTGTCGGTTTTAATCAGTTCAGTCATGATGCCTTTTCCTTTGTGGTTGGTAATTTTAGGGTGCAATAAGCGTAGCGCATTGCACCATTCATCTTGTAAAACATTCGGCGCCATGCCCGTTGGTTATCGCGCCCTACGATCTCTAGTAGCACAGCACCGGCGCCAGCCACCGCTCCGCCTCTTCCAGTGTCCAGCCCTTGCGCCGCGCGTAATCTTCCACCTGATCCCTGTCCATCTTGCCGGTGGCGAAATATTGCGCCTGCGGGTGCGAGAAATAGAAGCCGCTCACTGCCGCAGTCGGCAGCATCGCGTAGCTGTCGGTCAGGGTGATACCGGCGTTGAGCGGCGCTTGCAGCAGCTCGAACAGAGCGCCCTTCTCGGTGTGTTCGGGGCAGGCCGGGTAGCCTGGAGCGGGGCGGATGCCGCGATACTTTTCCGCGATCAGCGCGTCGTTGTCCAAGCCTTCATCCGCCGCATAGCCCCAGAACTCGCGGCGCACGCGGGCGTGCAGCAGTTCGGCGAAGGCCTCGGCGAGGCGGTCGGCCAGCGATTTGAGCAGGATGGCGCTGTAGTCGTCGTGGTGTTTTTCGAACTCGGCCACGCGCGCGTCGATACCGATGCCCGCCGTGACCGCGAACGCGCCGATGTAATCCTTGACCTTGCTTGCCTTAGGCGCGATGAAATCGGCGAGGCAGTAGTTCGGGATGTCGTCCGGCTTTTTCGTCTGCTGGCGCAGGTTGTGCCAGGTCATCTGAACTTTCTTGCGCGTCTCGTCGGTGTAGATTTCGATGTCGTCGCTATTGACGCTGTTCGCCGGGAACAGGCCGAACACGGCGTTCGCGGTAAGCCATTTTTCGTCGATGATTTTTTTCAACATCGCCTGCGCATCGGCGAACAGTTTGCGCGCTTCCTCGCCCACTGTTTTGTCCTGCAATATCTTTGGGTAGCGCCCGGACAGTTCCCAGGCCTGGAAGAACGGCGACCAGTCGATGTATTCGGCGATCTTGTCGAGCGGGTAGGACTCGAATTTGTGTACGCCCGTGAGGTGCGGTTTTGGCGGAACGTAAATCCCCCTCAGTCCCCCTTTTGCAAAGGGGGAAGCTGGTTTAGCTGTTTCCTTGGAAGGAGAGGCTGCATCAACCCCCCTTTGTAAAAGGGGGGCAGGGGGGATTTGCTTTCCCCAATTGGTCTTCAAGCCATGCGCCCGCGCCTCTTGCAGCGGGACATACACGGCCCTGGTCTTCTTGCCTTCATGCTGCGCGCGCGCTTCGGCGTAGTCTGCCCTGATGCCCGCGATATATTCGTTGCGTAGCGTGTCGCTCAATAAATTGCTGCACACGCCCACCGCGCGCGACGCGTCGGTCGCGTACACCGTCGCCCCGCCCGGATAGTTCGGCTCGATCTTCACCGCGGTATGTACGCGTGAAGTAGTCGCACCGCCGATCAGCAGCGGTATCTTGAAGCCTTGCCGCTCCATCTCCTTCGCGACATGCGCCATTTCTTCCAGCGACGGGGTGATCAGGCCGGACAGGCCGATGATGTCGGCGTTGTGTTCGCGCGCGGCGTCGAGGATCTGCTGGCACGGCACCATCACACCCATGTTCACCACCTCGAAGTTGTTGCACTGCAACACCACGGTGACGATGTTCTTGCCGATGTCGTGCACGTCGCCCTTGACAGTGGCCATGACGATCTTGCCCTTGGCGCTGGTATTGCCGGTGCGCAGTTTTTCCGCTTCGATATACGGCACCAGATGCGCCACCGCCTGCTTCATCACGCGCGCAGACTTCACCACTTGCGGCAGGAACATCTTGCCCGCGCCGAACAGGTCGCCGACCACGTTCATGCCGGTCATCAGCGGGCCTTCGATCACCTCGACCGGGAACTTCGCCTGCTGGCGTGCTTCTTCGGTGTCCTCGACAATGAAGGTGGTGATGCCGCGCACCAGCGCGTGGGTGATGCGTTCCTGCACCGTGCCCTTGCGCCATGCCAGATCCTCGACCTGCGTCTTGCCTTCGCCTTTCACCGTCTCGGCCAGCGTGACCAGTTTCTCGCCTGCGTCGGGGTTGCGGTTCAGCACCACGTCCTCCACCGCGTCGCGCAATTCTTTGGGAATCTCTTCGTACACGCCGAGCTGTCCGGCGTTGACGATGCCCATGGTCATGCCCGCCTTGATCGCGTGATACAGGAATACGGTGTGGATCGCCTCGCGTACCGGCTCGTTGCCACGGAACGAGAACGATACATTCGACACGCCGCCGCTGACCTTGGCATAAGGCAGGTTTTTTCTGATCCACGCCGTGGCCTCGATGAAATCCACCGCGTAGTTGTTGTGTTCCTCGATGCCGGTGGCGATCGCGAAGATGTTTGGGTCGAAGATGATGTCCTCGGGCGGAAAGCCGACCTTGTTCACCAGGATGTCATAGCTGCGCTTGCAGATTTCGGTCTTGCGCTGGTAGGTATCGGCCTGCCCCTGCTCGTCGAACGCCATCACCACTGCCGCCGCGCCGTAGCGTCTAACCAGCGTGGCATGTTTTACGAAATTTTCCTCGCCTTCTTTGAGCGAGATCGAGTTGACGATGGGCTTGCCCTGCAAGCACTTCAGCCCGGCCTCGATGATGCTCCATTTGGAAGAATCGATCATCAGCGGCACTCTGGAAATATCCGGCTCGGAGGCGATCAGATTGAGGAACTTCGCCATCGCGGCCTCGCCGTCCAGCATCGCCTCATCCATGTTGATGTCGATCACCTGCGCGCCGGTTTCTACCTGCTGCTTGGCGACTTCCAGCGCCTCGTCGTACTGACCTTCCAGAATCAGGCGCTTGAATTTGGCCGAGCCGGTGACGTTGGCGCGTTCGCCGACGTTGACGAACAGCGAGTCGGCGCCGACGTTGAACGGCTCCAGCCCGGACAGGCGCAGCTTTTTCTCGATGTTTGGAATGCGGCGCGGCGGCACGTCTTTCAGCGCCTCGGCAATCGCCTTGATGTGCGCGGGCGAGGTGCCGCAGCAGCCTCCAGCGATGTTGAGGAAACCGCTGGCGGCAAACTCCTTCACCAGTTTTGCAGTTTTTTCCGGCAACTCGTCGTAGCCGTTCTCGGATAACGGATTGGGCAACCCGGCGTTGGGGTGCGCGCTGACATAACAGCTTGCGATGCGCGACATTTCCTCGACATAGGGGCGCATCAGTTCCGCGCCCAACGCGCAGTTCAGCCCAATGGATAACGGTTTGGCATGGGCGAGCGAGTTATAGAACGCCTCGGTAGTCTGACCGGAGAGCGTTCTGCCGGAAGCATCGGTGATCGTGCCCGAGATCATGATCGGCACGCGCACCTTGTTTTGCTCGAAATAGCGCTCGATGGCGAACAGCGCGGCCTTGGCGTTGAGCGTGTCGAATATCGTCTCGACCATCAGGATATCCGCGCCGCCGTCGAGCAGCCCGCGTATCGCTTCGGCGTAGCTTTCCACCAGCTCGTCGAAACTGATGTTGCGCGCGCCGGGGTCGTTCACGTCCGGCGAGATCGAGGCGGTGCGCCCAGTCGGCCCGAGCACGCCCGCGACGAAGCGCGGCTTGTCCTTGGTTGAGAATTCATCGCACAACCCGCGCGCCAGTTTCGCTCCGGCGACGTTCAGCTCGTACACCAGATGCTGCATTTCGTAATCCGCCATCGACACCGAGGTGGAATTGAAGGTGCAGGTCTCGAGAATATCCGCGCCCGCTTCGAGATATTCGCGGTGGATGCCGCCGACGATATGCGGCTGGGTCAGCAGCAGCAGGTCGTTGCAGCCCTTTACGTCCACCGGGTGGTCGGCAAAGGTCTTGCGCGCGCCGCCGAAACTGCCGAAAAGCTCGGTACCGCGATAATGCGCTTCAGTCAGCTTGTAGCGCTGGATCATCGTACCCATCGCACCGTCAAGGGTCAGGATGCGTCGTTGCAGCAGTGCTTCAATAGGGTGCGGCTTGTGTGGCATGGCGTCCGGCTCGAAAAACGAGCGCGGATTTTATCATGCCGGGCAGACAATGCAGCGCGGTTGGCATAGCGCTGCGCCAGCGAGCTGATGCATAGGTATTTTTACCTACAGATTTTGTCTTGCCGCAGTGTGATAGTTCGAGCGTTGCATACTCGAACAGTTGCAATTTTGGCTTGAATCACTCTCTCACTTTTTCAACACAGGATAAGGAGAAAATCATGCGCACCCTGTCTATTCTGGCAATCAATTTAGCTTGCCTCACCGCATCGCTGGCTTTGGCCGCAGAAGCAAGGATCGATATCGTCTCGCCGGCCGATGGCTCCAAGCTCACTGCCGTGGATCGGCACATGTTTGCCTATGAAGTCACCCTGGGCGGCGGCGGCGACCATGCTCATTTGTATGTTGATGGCAAGGAAATGGCCGTGCTGCGCCAAGCGAAAGGCAGCATCACCCTCGACCAGATGGAGCGCGGCGTTCGGGAAATTTGCGCCAAAATGGTTAACAAAAATCATACGCCTATTGGCATTGAGCGTTGCATCAAGGTCACGGTGGAATAGCTATGGATTGGCAAAACCTTGCCTACGCCGCCACCCAGGTTGTCCATAATTTCGGGGCGGTGGCGGTAGTGGGCGGTGCGGCTTGTGCGCTTGCCTGGCGCGACGCGTCGGCGCAACGCCAGCTGTGCTGGATAGTGCTGGGCGGCTGGGCTGCCCAGGCGGCAAGCGGTGCAACCTTCGGCGCGATCAGTTTTTACTTCTACGGAAAGTTTCCGGATATTCACAGCATCGCCTTAGCTGCGCTGGGTGTGAAAATGTTGTGCGCAGCGCTCGGTTTTGTCCTTGCGGCATGGCAACTGTTCGCGCGCCCTGCGCCGATGCCCAGGCGGCGCGCCTGGATTATTCTGTTGTTTCTGGGCGCTTTGGCGCTGAGCTCCGCCGCTGTGCTACGCTGGTTTTCCTGAAACTGATGCCCAAGTCTAGCCGCCCTTGAGCTTGAGGGCGCTATCTTTCTTATCTCGCGTTTTGCCGCCGCACTGCTGCATGGTGCTCTCTCTTCTTGCGGTTCTGCACTTGCGTTGCCAAATCTCGGCTCGTCCGCTTGCGCAGCTGAAATCGGCTACTTCCCCGATTGGCCTTTTCCATTTTGTAACGACTCCGGCTGTAGCCAATAACCCTGTCCGGCTATTCCGCGAATTATCGCTGTGGCGGCGGCACGCCTGCCAGTGATGGTATTATTTGCGCCCCGGAATGGCGCTGCCAACCACGATTTTCCGGTTTCTCTTGAATGACGGCGTCGCCACACGCCTAATGCGATGAATTTCTATAGCGCCCCGCTGCCTTATCAATCCGACGCTTCGCGCTATTATGCGGCGCTGGCCGATTTACCTTGGGCGGTATGGCTGGACAGCGGCGGGATGGCGCGCTTCGACATCCTGGCTGCCGCGCCACATCGCACGCTGACGCTGGATGAAGCGACGGTGCGTGGTGGCCCGTTTGACTTGTTGCGCAACGCGATGGGCGAGCGGGTTGCACCCGTCGCCGATGTGCCGTTTGCCGGTGGAGCGCTGGGCTACTGGGGTTACGATCTGGCGCGCCGCATGATGAGCTTGCCGGACATCTCGTCAGCCGACGAGCCGATGCCGGATATGGCGGTGGGCATCTACGATTGGGCAGTGGTGCTGGATCATCGGCAACGCACCGCGCGTTTGGTGTCGCATTTGCGCTTTGCCGAAACAGCTGAGTTCTTGCCGCAATTGCTGCTTCGCTTGCAGAGCACTGTGCCGCTCCCCACCGGCACTTTTCGCGTGCATGGGCAGATCACCTCCGACTTTTCACCTGACAGTTACGCGCTCGCTTTCGCGGCGGTACAGGATTATTTGCGCGCGGGCGATTGTTACCAGATCAATCTTGCGCAGCGCTTCAGCGCGCAAGCTGAAGGCGACCCGTTCGGCGCCTATCTTGCATTGCGCGGCCTGAGCCCTGCGCCCTACTCGGCTTTTCTGAATCTGCCGCATGCCAAAATTCTGTGTGCCTCGCCGGAATGTTTTGTCAGCGTGCAGAACGGCAAAGTTCGAACCAGGCCGATCAAGGGCACCCGCCCGCGCGGCGGCGACGCCCAGCATGACCGCCTGCTTGCCGAAGAATTGCTCAATCACCCCAAAGACCGCGCAGAGAACTTGATGATAGTGGATTTGTTGCGCAACGATCTGGGCAAGAGCTGCATACCCGGCTCGGTACATGTGCCGGAATTGTTCAAGCTGGAAAGTTTTGCCAATGTGCATCATCTGGTCAGCACGGTGGAAGGCCGTCTCGCGGCGGGGCGCGACGCGCTGGACGTGCTGCGCGACTGTTTTCCGGGCGGCTCTGTGACCGGCGCGCCCAAGCTGCGCGCCATGCAGATCATCGAACAACTGGAACCGCACCGGCGCGGCGTCTATTGCGGCGCCATCGGCTATATCGGCTTTGACGGCAATATGGACAGCAACATCGCCATTCGCACTTTGGTGCAAAGTAACGGTAGAATCCACTGCTGGGCAGGCGGCGGCATAGTGGCTGATTCGGATCTGGCGGCCGAGTACCAGGAGACGCTAGACAAGGCATCCGCAATGCTTGAGTTGCTGCGCCGCTATGGGGGCGCGATGAGCGCGGTGCGCGACGATGCGCAACCGCGCTGCCCTTGAATCAATCGGAGTGACTTTATGGCGCGTCAAGCTACACAAGAACCAGGCTGTGCTGCGATATCCTGCCAGAGTTGCGGCCTTTACCAGTTGTGCCTGCCCATGGGGCTGGACAGCGCAGATACGGCGCTGCTCGACCGTTACGTTAAAAGAAAGCGCACTTTCAAACGCGGCCAGGTGCTTTACCGCAGCGGCGATGCCTTTACTTACGTCTATGCCATCCGCAGCGGATCGGTCAAGACCTATATTTCCACCGACGATGGCCGTCTGCAAATTACCGGTTTTCACGTCCCAGGTGAACTGCTCGGCTTGAACGCCATTGACGAAAAACGCTATAGCTGCGAAGCGGTGGCGCTGGAAACTACCTCGGTATGCGAAATTTCGGTGGCTTGCTTCGAGGAGCTGGCGCGGCAGATTCCGTCGGTGCATTACCAGATGCTCAGGATGATGAGCAAGGAAATCAGACACAACCAGGAATTGATGCTGCTGCTCGGCAAGAAAAATGCGGAAGAGCGGCTGGCAACCTACCTGCTGTCGCTATCGCGGCGTTTCGCGATGCGCAATTACTCCCCGACCCAGTTCAATCTGAGCATGTCGCGCGGAGATATCGGCAATTATCTGGGCATTGCCGAAGAGACCGTCAGCCGCATATTTAGCCGCTTTCAGGAAGAAGGGGTGATCTCCAGCGAACGCAGGCACATTATTCTGAAAGATATCAAACGCCTTAACGCCATTGCGCATGAGCCTTCTTCCGCCGCACCGCTAGCTTTGCCGCTGGTGCAGGCCTTGCATTCCCGCTGACCCCGCCCGCGTACCGCCACCCTGGATTCTCGCCAGTGGCGCTTCTGGCGTATCCGACGCTTCTTCAGATTTCCCAGTTATCGCGAATTGCCTAACAAGCAATAACGTTGACGCGCGTCAGGGTTTTTTTGCTGAAACCCATTTAGTCTGCATGGTTATTAAAGGTCGCTCAGGGCTTGCCTGCATTTGCTCGAAATTGTCCTTTAATTTTAAATTATTTTTACATTTGTGAAAGGAAGATCATGCAAAAGAATTGGGCTGTGGCCATGGCGGCAAGTACATTGTTTATTTCGTTTAACGTCTTTGCCGAGGATGGAAACTGGATGATGCGCGTACGGGCGGTTAACGTACTTTGGGGCAACAATTCCGGTCCGGTAGCAGCGCTCGCCGTGCCTTCGGGAGCCATCAAAGCCAGCAACGAGACGATACCCGAGGTCGATATTTCTTATTTTTTTACCAGGAACCTTGCGGCCGAGCTTATCCTGACCTATCCGCAGAAGCATAATGTGCGTGTAACCCAGAGCGCGGCCGGTGCTTTCGATGCGGGCTCTCTCAAAGAGTTGCCGCCAACCCTGACCCTCCAGTATCACTTTATGCCGGACGCCCAGTTCCGTCCCTATGTCGGCGCCGGCATCAATTTCACCCGCTTCTCTAGTGTGAACCTCGCGCCGCTCGATGCCATTACAGGCAGCCCCAACTCGGTGGACAACACCAGCATCGGCCCCACGCTGCAAGTAGGCTTCGATTATAAGATTGGAACAAATTCCTATATCAACCTAGACTTGAAGAAGGTCTACCTCCGTACAGATCTGAACAACAGTGCGCTGGGCAAGCTCAGCCACCTCAAGCTCGATCCGGCGCTGCTCGCCATCGGCTACGGCTTCAGGTTCTGATGGATGGCGGCACGGTTAATGATGCAGGAGCGGTCGCTTGGAGGCTGCCTTCGGTAATGTATGTCACCGGCAAAAAAGCAGTTGGGTTGACGTGCGTCAGGGTTTTTTCCGGCTTTTGAACAGAAAATAGCATGGAGCAAAGTAAGCCTCTGCCAGTTTGCTTTGCTTCTTCTGTACGCAATAGTGTTGTGTGCGTTGGTGCCGGCCGTTTGCAGCGACCTCTCCCCAGTTGCGAACGGCCCTTTTTTTGTAAAGCAAATCGTTTTGGTTCAGGATGGATAGCCCGTGTTTGGATGTTATAAAAAAATCTTATTCGGCTGTAAGGCAGATCGCCCGGCTCGCTTATCCCTTCCGCTGTCCATAGAATTGCCTTCCCTCTTGAAAAAATGTGCACTACACTACCAAGGCATTGGTTGTCGCACCACAAAGTTTGAGCCGGTTCTTGTATTTCTTACCCTATGTAAAGGAATGCTCATGAAACGAGTAGCTTTGACCGCAGTGCCGCAAACCTGCCTCTGCAGCGACATCACGCTAATCGCTTCCGCCAGCGAATCCATCCACCGCCCCCGCCCATCCGCCAACACAGGGCGGCACCTGGATTGCGCCAAGGCTTTCTCTCAATCTGCTGCTTTTCCAGCCCGGCTTCATTTTTGTAAATAACATATTGTTCTTAACTCGCCTCAAGGAGATATTGTGGAAACAACTCAAGCGGCACCAATAAAATACGACATGGACGTCGTCAGATGGTTTTCCATCGCGGCGGTAATCTATTTTGTGGTGGGTACGTTAATCGGCGTGTGGATTGCCGCAGAACTTGCGTGGCCGGCGCTGAACTTTATTCCCGAAATTGCCTTCGGTCGCCTGCGGCCGCTGCATACCAATGCGGTGATTTTCGCGTTCGGCGGCTGCACCCTGATGGCCACCGGCTTTTACATCGTGCAACGCACCGGCTCGACCCGGTTGTGGAGCAACGGCCTGGCGTGGTTCACCTTCTGGGGCTGGAACCTGATCATTGTCCTGGCGGTAATCACCCTGCCCCTCGGGATTACCCAGTCCAAGGAATACGCCGAGCTGGAATGGCCGATCGATATCCTGATCGCCGTGGTCTGGCTGGCATTCGGGCTGAACTACATCATGACCATAGCGATCCGTAAGACATCGCATATTTACGTGTCCAACTGGTTCTTCATGGGCATGATCGTGATGATCACTTATCTGCACGTGGTGAACAGCCTCGCCCTCCCGGTCAGCCTGACCAAGTCCTACTCCATTTTCTCGGGCGTACAGGACGCCATGATTCAGTGGTGGTGGGGGCATAACGCGGTAGGCTTTTATCTGACTGCGGGCTTCCTGGGCATCATGTACTACTTCGTGCCCAAACAGGCCAACCGCCCGGTGTTCTCGTACCGGTTGTCCGTGCTGCACTTCTGGACGCTGATGTTCGGCTATGTATGGCTGGGTGCGCACCATCTGCAATACACCGCGTTGCCCGACTGGACCGGTTCTCTGGGCGCCGCAATTTCCCTGGCGATGATTATTCCGTCCTGGGGCGGTGCGATGAACGGCATGATGACCCTGTCCGGCGCATGGGACCGTCTGCGCACCGATTACATCCTGCGCTTCCTGGTGGTCGCTCTGGCGTTTTATGCGATGTCCACCTTCGAAGGCCCCGTGATGTCGATCAAGACCGTGAATGCCCTGTCGCATTACACCGACTGGACGATCGGCCATGTGCACTCCGGCGCGCTGGGCTGGGTAGCAATGGTCTCCATCGGCGCGCTTTACCATCTGGTGAAAAAACTGTGGAACACCGAGATGTATTCCGACAGCCTGGTCAACGTGCATTTCTGGCTGTCCACCATCGGCACCGTGGTCTACATCGTGGCGATGTGGGTGTCGGGCATCATGCAGGGTCTGATGTGGCGCGATTACGACGAATACGGCACATTGACCTATACCTTTGTCGAATCGGTTTCCGCGATGCATCCATACTATGCGATGCGCACCATCGGCGGGATCATTTTCAATCTGGGCGCGTGGATCATGCTGTACAACGTGGTGATGACGGTGCGTCAGGCAGGCGCTACGCGCCTTGCCAAAGCCGTTACGGCGCAAGCATAAGGAGGATGACATGTCTGATCACGATAAAATTTATTCGACCAAGTTTCAGGACAAGATAGAGCGCAGCACTGTCCTGATGTTTGTGGTGGTTGCCGTTATTCTGACGTTTGGCGGCATCGTGGAAATCGTTCCGCTGTTTTACCTGGATCGCACCATGACCCATTTGTCTCCGGACGTAAAGAATAAGGTGGGCAGCAAGGAAATTTCCCCCATCGTCTGGCAGCGCCAGCCAGGACAGTCGCTGGAAGACTGGAAACCGGGCGACGGCGTGCGCCCATACAAGCCGCTCGAATTGGCCGGGCGCGATGTTTACGTCCGCGAGGGTTGCTACCTGTGCCATTCGCAAATGATCCGGCCGTTCCGCGACGAGAAGGACCGCTATGGCCCCTACTCGGTATCTTCCGAATCCATGTATGACCATCCCTTCCAATGGGGCTCCAAGCGCACCGGCCCGGATCTGGCGCGCGTCGGCGGCAAATATTCTGACGAGTGGCACCGCAGCCACCTGAGATATCCGCGCGAAGTGGTGCCGGAATCGGTCATGCCCAACTATGTCTTCCTGGACAACAATAAACTGGATGCGTCCAAGGTAAAGAAGTCTATGCAGGCCATGAACAGCATGCCGTTCTATCCGGCCCATTACACCGAAGCCGATATTGCGAGCGCGGCCGGCGTCGAGGGTAAGACCGAAATGGACGCCATGGTGGCCTACTTGCAGAGCCTCGGCAATCACATCAAGTTCACGGAAGGCGTGAATTACCGTGATTAGCCTGCTGCATTATCTGGGTATGGATACGGCGGCCATGACCGTCAATGACTGGCTCGGCGTGTTCTTTACCGTAGCGGTGTTCATCGGCATGGTCTATGTCTATGTCATGGTGTTCCGTCCGGCAAACAAGGACAAGTTCGAGTCGCGGCGCGGCATGGCGCTGGACGATGAAGATCATATCAATGCGGGAGAAATCAAATGAGCGAGAAACACGATCAATCGGACGCACAGACAACCGGCCATGTATGGGACGACGATCTGGCGGATCTCACCAATCAGCCACCCAGATGGTGGATGCTGGGCCTGACTGCCAGCGCATTGTTTTGCGTGGTGTATTTCATTTACTACCCATCCTTCCCCATCGTCACGCTGAACACCTTCACCAAGGGAATCGGCGGCTGGACGGCCATCAAGGAAATGGAAGACGCCCAGGACGAGGTGGAAGCGGTGCGCGGCAAATTCGAGGCAAAACTCAAGGGTATGACCCCGGCTGCCATCCTGGCTGACAGCGAATTGACCGAGTACGTCATTCGTTCCGGCAAGGTGCTGTTCGGCGACAACTGCGCCGCCTGCCACGGCCAGAACGGCATCGGTACGCACGACAAGGATGGATTGTTCGCGCCCATCCTGAACGATGATGACTGGCTGTTCGGCGGCAAGATCGACGACATCCACGCCTCCATCGAGAACGGGCGCCGGGGCATAATGACGGCGAACAAGGAAATATTGTCCGCCGCAGAGATCGACGTCTTGGCCGATGCAGCCGCCAAAGGCCAACCGACTTCCACGCCGCTGTTTGCTGAAAAGGGCTGTACCGCTTGCCACGGAGAGGACGGCAAGGGTTTTCAGGCGATGGGCTCTGCCAACCTGACCGACAAAATCTGGCGCTTTGACGGATCGGTTGCCGGCATCAAGCGCACCATTACCCATGGCGTGAATGCAGGCGACCCACAAGGCCGCGTGGCGGACATGCCATCGTTCAAGCAGGCTGGAAAATTGAGCGATACCGAAATGAAAAAGCTGGCGGTGTATGTGTACAAGTTCGGCGGTGGCCAGCCCGACGCGCCTGCGGCGGCAACGGATGCAAAACCTGCAAATTGACCGGCTGGCGCGGATATAAGTTTGAGCGGCGCGAACCCGGGTCGAAAGATAAATCAGCATGAACCCGGATTTGCGTAACTGTCAGCCTGCATGGCACTTTTACAGAGGTGGCATGTCTACTCTGCATGTTTTAGTGGAATGCCATCGGGTGCAATAAGGGCGGTTGTGTTCCGGCCCGCGCCGAACCAAGAAGGAGGGGCAATTCCCCTCCTTTTTTATTTGGCGGGCAAGGCGGTTGTTAAACTGGAGTTGCACCGGCTGTGGTTACAATGCTCGCCTATTGATTTTGGCATAGTGCAGTCCCATGTTCGCCGATGAGCCAGTCAGGAGTAAAAGTGTGAATAATGAAACAGGGCAAAAAGAAACCGGCACCGTCGCCGGAATCTATCAGGAGCTCGAACACTGGAAGGTAAATACGGGCGACGAAACCATCCACGCTAAACGTATGCCCGGTTTTTTCCGCACCCTGAAAAACTACACCCAGGCGCTCTGGCTGCTGTTCTTCCTTGTTCCCTATCTGCGCTGGAACGGCAGGCAGGCCATTCTGTTCGACATCGAGAATCGCCAGTTCCATTTTCTCAATCTCTCCATACTGCCGCAGGACATCTGGATGCTGTCGCTGCTGCTGCTGCTGCTGGCCATGACCCTGTTCGCGGTGACTTCGGTCGCATCCCGGGTATGGTGCGGGTTCTTCTGCTTCCAGACCGCATGGACCGACTGGTTCACCTGGCTGGAAGACAAAATCGAGGGCGCTCCCCACGCCCGGCGCAAACTGGATGCCGCCCCCTGGAGCCCGGGAAAAATCGGCAAAAAAGCCGGCAAGCATTTTCTCTGGATGGCAATTGCCCTGTTCACCGGCATCAGCTTTTCGATCTGGTTCGTCGATGCCTACGTTTACTGGAACGACCTGGTGCATTTGCGCTTGCCGCTGGTCGGCTGGGTGGTGCTTATCGCATTCTTTTTCGGCACCTACATCCTGGCCGGGTTGTTGCGCGAGCAGGCCTGCATGTGGCTGTGCCCTTATGCGCGTATCCAGGGCGTGATGACCGATGCACAAACCATCCTGCCCGCCTACGACTACCGGCGCGGCGAGCCGCGCGGCAAATTACACCGCAAGGGCGAGAGCGGCGCTACACAGGGCGACTGCGTCGATTGCTTCCAGTGCGCGCAGGTGTGCCCGACCGGCGTGGATATCCGCGACGGCCAGCAATTGGGTTGCATCACATGCGGCCTGTGCCTGGACGCCTGCGATGCCATCATGGACAAAGTGGGCAAACCGCGCGGCCTGATCCGCTATACCTCGCTGGATGAACTGGAAGGCAAGCCCGCCAGGAAGATGTACCAGCACCCGCGCACGTGGGTATACATCTGCATCATCCTGATCGCCTTTGGCGGGATCGTATATGGCCTGGCCAATATCGGCTCGCTGGAGCTGAAGGTGATATCGGAGCGCCAGCCCCTGTACGTGAGCATGAGCGACGGTTCGATACAGAATAAATACGACTTCAAGGTGCTCAACAAGACCGGCAAGGATATTAATGTGACGGTTACGGCTGCGGGCGGCGTGCCCGGCCAGGTCATTGTCGGTGCCGATAAACCGCTGCTTGCGCGCCATGGCCGCAGCACCTCGTTCACCCTTTTCGTCAGGACACCCGGCGAAAACATCGAAATGGAAGTAACGCCGATCGAATTCAGCATCCAGGACACCGACAACCCGCTGTTCAGCGCCAAGTACCAGTCTAAATTCAACGGCCCCAAGCGTTAGCCGACGATTTAGAAGTAAATTGAAAATGGAGACAGGCAAATGATTTCGCAAGACAACAAAAAAGGCTTACGCAACCCTTGGTTCCTCGGAATGGCTGGCCTGATGGTCGTGGTGCTGAGCGTGAACGGCGCATTCATCTGGCTGGCCGCGAAAAACCGCCCCGCACTGGTGGATCGGGAATACAACACAAAAGACCGCAAATCCGATAGCGCCGCACTGAATGACCTTGAATCGCACAGAAACCTGGCCTGGAAAACCACCATCAAGCAGCCCGAGGCCATCGTAACCAATACGCCAGCGGCCTATGAAATCGGCGTGGTTGACCGCGCGGGCGCCCCGGTCAGCGGCACAATGGAAGTGCAAGCCTATCGCGCCTCCGACGCGAGCAAGGATTTTATCACTGCCTTCAGTGAAACCTCGCCGGGCAACTATCAGGGATATATCAATTTCCCGCTCAAGGGCTATTGGGAACTGCGCATCCGCACTAAACGCGGCGATGAACTGTTTGAGGTCAATACCGGCAGGTTCATGGTCGCAACCGCATCATGATGCAGGTCGACGGCAAGCAACGCAGTCAGAATGGACAGTGTCCCGCGCAGTGCCGGAGCAATCAAGACAAGTAAGGGCAGTGGAGCGGGTGAACGGGATCGAACCGTCGTATGCAGCTTGGGAAGCTGCCGTTCTACCATTGAACTACACCCGCGCAGAGCCGCTATTCTATGCCAGCACGCATGTTTCGAACAACACCTGTCTTGCACAAGCACCGGCCAAGGCTCATCCGGAACGGTCGCCTTGCGCCCATAAGCCCTTATTGCTGATAGAATCGGCAGGATTGCTTTGGTGGGGCGGCGATGACTAGAAAACTGATCAAGATCAAACACCTGATACCGGGTATGTACGTCGACGCGATCGGCTATGGTACGCATAACAACGAACGCATCGGGGAAACCGGTAATTTTCTGATCGTCAGCCAGCAGGAAGTTAACCGTTTCGTCGCACTGGGTGTCCAGGAGCTCTACATCAACACGGAAAAGGGCCTCGACCTTACCGATGAAGAAGAACTGCGGCGCGAAGGGAACACGACTGTGCTCGAACTGGCGCGTATGCGCAACGCCCAGGCTGCCCAGAAGCCGAAAACGCTGGCGGACGAGCTATATGATGCGAAGAGCATCCTGGCGAAGGCCAGCACAGAACTGGAAAATGCCATCGCTCATCTCCGCGCAGGCGAGAAAATCGACATTGCGCCGCTCTGGCCGCTGCTCGATGAAATTTACAAATCTGTCAGCGAAAACCGCGATGCGATCGTCACGGTATGCCGCAAGAAAAACAAAGACGGTTACGTGCTCGAACATTCGGTCAGCCATTGTGCGCTGATGATGGCCTTTGGCCAGACGCTGAATATGGACAGGGGCGCAATACTCGAGCTGGGCCTCGGTGGCCTGTTCCACGACATCGGCAAAATCCGCGTGCCCGCAGCGATTCTCAACAAACCCGGAAAGCTGACGGACGCCGAACTGACCATAGCCCGGCAGCATGCCGCCTGGGGCGGCGAATTCCTCATAAAAGTGGAAAACTTCCCCGAAAAGGCAATGGCGGTCGTCCTGGAACACCACGAGCGAATCGATGGGACAGGTTACCCCAAGAAGCTCAAGGACAATGAAATTTCCCTGTTCGGCCAGATGGCATCCATCGTCGATGTCTATGACGCGTGCATCTCGATACGCGCCTACGGCGCCGCCGCCGACCCCTGCCAGGTGATCCGCCAGCTCTTCGAGAAAGCAGGCAAACTGTTCCACAAGGAACTGGTGCAGCAATTCATCAAGACCATCGGAATTTTTCCGGTCGGCACGCTGGTGCGCCTGGAAAGCAACAAACTCGCCATCGTCATCCGCCAGACCAAGAGCCTGACGCAACCGATGGTGCGCCTCGTATACGACCTGAAGCACAACTGTTTCATTCCGCCGGAAGATATCGACCTGGCGCGTCCCCGCGCGAAGATGGACAAAGTGCAGGGGCATGAGTCGCCGGAAAAGTGGAACATTAACCCGTTCCGCTTTATCTCTCCGGAACTAGCGAGCAATTAATCCGGGCGCTTCCAGCGACGGACTGCCTGCCGCTGTCCCGCCCCCGCATGGTGTAAAATGCGTCGCACATTTTTCCCGGCAAGCAAAAATGATAACTGTCAGCATCAACGGCGCGATACGCCAATTTCCGGATCCCCTCAGCGTTGCCGCCTTGATCGGGGAGATGGGGCTGTCCGGCAAGCGCATCGCATTGGAGCGCAACGGCGAGATCGTGCCGCGCAGCGCGTTTGCCGCGCAGCAGTTGGCGGACGGCGACAGGTTGGAGGTGGTCGTCGCGGTAGGCGGCGGCTAGAAACTACTCAGGAACATGGCCATGAACGACAAACTTATCATCGCAGGCAAAAGCTACTCTTCCCGGCTGCTGGTCGGCACCGGCAAGTACAAGGATTTCGCCGAGACGCGCGCGGCACTGGACGCCAGCGGCGCGGAGATCGTGACGGTGGCGATCCGCCGCACCAACCTCGGCCAGAACGCCAACGAGCCCAACCTGCTCGATGCCGTGCCGATGTCGAAATTCACCTATCTGCCGAACACTGCGGGCTGCTATACCGCCGACGACGCGGTGCGCACGCTACGGCTCGCGCGCGAGCTGCTGGACGGCCACTCGCTGGTGAAGCTGGAAGTGCTGGGCGACCCGCAATCGCTGTATCCCAACGTGGTCGAGACGCTCGCCGCCGCGAAGACACTGGTGGCGGAAGGCTTCCAGGTGATGGTGTATACCTCGGATGACCCGATCATTGCGAAGCAGCTAGAAGATATCGGTTGCGTCGCGATCATGCCGCTGGCCTCGCTGATCGGCTCCGGCATGGGCATCCTGAATCCGTGGAACCTGCAACTCATCATGGAGCGCGCGAACATGCCGGTGATCGTGGATGCGGGCGTGGGCACCGCCTCCGACGCTGCCATCGCGATGGAGCTGGGCTGCGACGGCGTGCTGATGAACACCGCGATTGCGGGCGCGAAAGACCCGGTGCTGATGGCCTCGGCGATGAAGAAAGCCACCGAAGCCGGACGCGAAGCCTTCCTCGCCGGGCGCATGCCGAAGAAACTCTACAGCGCCAGCCCCAGCTCGCCAACGGCGGGGATCATCGGCTCGGTACGGAGCTAGCCAATCTTGTAGGGTGGGCACTTTTTTGCCTCGAAGAGGTTCTCGCACTCTTTGGGTGTGCCCACGCAGTTAGCGAAAGTTATTTCCGCGTGGGCACAAAAAAACGTGCCCACCCTACAGAAACCAAATCAACATGACCGACACCACCGACCTCAAGAACAGACACATCCGCAGCTACGTGCTGCGCCAGGGCCATCTCTCGGTGGCGCAGCGGCGCGCGGTGGATACGCTGCTGCCGCGCTTCGGCATTCCCTACGCTGCCAAGCGCATCGACCTCGATGCCGCCTTCGGCCGCGCCGCGCCGAAGATACTGGAGATCGGCTTCGGCATGGGCGAAAGCACCGCTGCCATCGCACTCGCTCATCCGGCAAATGGCTACCTCGCGCTGGAGGTGCATACGCCCGGCGTGGGCAACCTGCTCAAGCTGATCGACGCGCAACAGATACCCAACATCCGCATCATCCAGCACGACGCCGTGGAGGTGCTGCGCGATATGATCGCCGACGGCACACTCGACGGCGTGCACATCTTCTTCCCCGACCCGTGGCACAAGGCGCGCCACAACAAGCGGCGGCTGATCCAGGCACCGTTCGTCGCGCAGTTGGTGCAAAAGCTCAAACCCGGTGGTTATATCCACGTCGCCACCGATTGGCAGGATTACGCCGAACAGGTGCTGAGCGTGTTGGGCGAAGAGCCGCTGCTGGAGAACACCGCTGCCGACTACGCGCCCCGCCCTGATTATCGTCCGCTTACGAAGTTTGAGCAGCGCGGGCTGCGCCTAGGCCATGGTGTATGGGATTTGGTGTTCCGCCGCAAGAAAGATCTGTAACAGCGTGTAGCGCGTAGGATGGGTATCGCTGCGCTCCACCCATCCTACTTTGCGTCATCCAGAAATATCTCCAGCAGATCGTTGAGAAAGCGCCGCCCCAGCTCGGTTGGCGCGATACGCGTTCCTTCGCGCACCAGCAAGCCTCGCCGCTCCGCCTGTTCCAGCTCGCGCCGGATGGCCAGCAACGGCAGGCCGGTGCGTTCCTTGAACAGCGCGCTATCGGAACCTGCGTTCAATCGCAGCGCGTTCATCATGAATTCGAATGCGAGGTCTGCGGCTGACACCTCATGCTCCTCCTGTACCGGCACAGCTTGCGCCACCGCATCCAGATACGCCAGCGGTTGCCGGTGGCGCGCCTGACGGATCACCTTGTCGTGGAAACTCAGCTTGCTGTGCGCGCCCGCGCCGATGCCGAGGTAGTCGCCGAACTGCCAGTAATTCAGGTTGTGGCGCGATTGTTTTTTCGGCTGGGCGAACGCAGAGGTCTCGTAGTGTTCGTAGCCGTGCGCCGCGAGCAGTTCCTCGATGCCGCTCTGCATCTCGCCGCTCGCATCGTCGTCGGGCAGCGGCGGCGGGTTGCGATGGAACAGAGTGTTCGGCTCCAGCGTCAGGTGATAGCAGGACAGGTGTTGCGGCGCGAACGACAGCGCGGTTTGCACATCCTGCAATGCCTGCTCCAGCGCCTGCTGCGGCAATGCGTACATCAGATCAAGGTTGATATTGTCGAAATGTTGCTGCGCGATTTTGATGGCACGTCGCGCCTCGCCGGCATTATGGATACGGCCCAGCGCTTGAAGATGTGCGTCATTAAAACTCTGTATGCCCAGCGACAGCCGGTTCACGCCCGCCTCGCGATACGCGGCGAAGCGTTCCGCCTCTACCGTGCCGGGATTCGCTTCCAGCGTGATCTCCGCACCGAGGTCGAGCGGCAGCAACATGCGCACCTGGCGCAACACCTCCGCGACGCTTTCCCCTGAAAGTAGGCTGGGCGTGCCGCCGCCGAAGAACACCGTATACACCTTGCGCCCCCAGATCAGCGGCAACGCCAGCTCCAGATCGCGCACTAATGCCGCGACATATTCTCTTTTGGGTACTGAACCGCGCGCCTCGTGCGAATTGAAGTCGCAATATGGGCATTTGCGCACGCACCACGGGATGTGGATGTACAGCGACAGCGGCGGCAAGGCCTGGAAATTGACGGCCTGCGCTTTGAATCCGGCGGGCAGCAGCGGATGAACGGTCATGCAACGCTGCCGGATTGCAGCTTGCCCAGCAACACTTTGAGCGCCTTGCCTCTGTGGCTGATGGCGTGCTTCTCGTCGCGCGACAGTTCCGCGCTCATCTTGCCGAATTCAGGTAGCCAGAACAACGGGTCGTAGCCGAAGCCGCCTTCGCCGCGCTCTTCATGCGCGATCTCGCCATGCCATTCGCCCTCGGCGATCAGCGGCTGCGGGTCGTCGGCGTGGTGCAGCAGCACCAGCACGCAGTAGTAATGCGCGCGTCGATCCGCCACGCCGTGCATGGCTTGCAGCAGCTTTTCGTTGTTGCGCGCATCGGACTTCGGATCATCGCCCGCATAACGCGCCGACTGCACGCCGGGTGCGCCGCCCAAGGCCGCGACGCAGATGCCGGAATCGTCCGCCAATGCGGGCAGGCCGCTTGCGCGGCTGACATGGCGCGCCTTGGCGAGAGCATTTTCGATAAAGGTGAAGTGCGGTTCTTCTGCCTCGTCGATGCCGAGCTGCGCCTGGGTCAGCACTTCGATGCCAAGCGGTTGCAGCAGAAACTGGAATTCGCGCAGTTTGCCGGGGTTATTGGAGGCGATGACGAGTTTTTGCATATCGTAGGGGCGCGATTCATCGCGCCCTGATCTATTTCATGTATCGAAAAGGGCGCGATGAATCGCGCCCCTGCAGAATTACCAATCCTTCTCCAGTGCCGCACGCTGCATGCCGATCAACTGCTCGATGCCGGATTTCGCCAGCTCCAGCAGTTCGTCCATTTCGGCGCGGGTGAAGGCATGGCCTTCGGCGGTGCCCTGCACTTCGACAAAGTTGCCGTTGCCCAGCATCACCACGTTCATATCGGTATCGCACGCGGAGTCTTCCGCGTAATCCAGATCCAGCACCGGCGTGCCCTGGTAGATGCCGACGGAAATTGCGGCGATAAAGTCCTTGAGCGGATTTTCCTTCACCAGCCCTTTTTGCATGAGGCCGCTTACCGCATCGTGCAGCGCGACAAACGCGCCGGTGATGCTGGCGGTGCGCGTGCCGCCGTCGGCCTGGATCACGTCACAGTCGATCTGGACGGTGCGCTCGCCAAGCTTGCCGAGATCGACCACGGCGCGCAGGCTTCGGCCTATCAGGCGCTGGATTTCCTGGGTGCGGCCGGATTGCTTGCCCTTGGCCGCCTCGCGCCCCATGCGTTCGTTGGTGGAACGCGGCAACATGCCGTATTCCGCCGTCACCCAGCCTTCGCCGCTACCCCGCTTGTGCGGCGGTATTTTCTCTTCCACGCTGGCGGTGCAGATCACCCTGGTGTCGCCGCACTCGATCAGCACCGAGCCTTCGGCATGCCTGGTGTAGCGGCGGGTGATGCGGATTTCACGTATTTGACCGGGCGTTCTCTGGCTGGGGCGCATGTTGGATTCTCGCTGAAAATGGCGGTTGGTGGAGAGTGTGAGCTTGACGGCTGAGATCAGGAAATATCCAGAATATGGCAGACGGGTTCGGCGGTATGGGCGACTTCGCCTTCCCCCCAGCACACCACGATGCCGGTGACGTTATCGGAATGGCCGTCTTCGCGCTCCAACGCGTGTGCGACCAGTCCATCCAGAGCGGCGGCCACGGGCTTTGCGGCGAACGCCGCAATCAATTCCTGGTCGGTGAACGGGCCCCACAGGCCATCGCTGCCGAGCAGCAGCACATCGCCGGAACGCAGGGTGATCGGCTGGCCGGGCTCCATGTAAAACATGTCCTCGACGCCGCCGAGACAGTTGGTGATCTGGTTGCGTTGCGGGTGGACGCGCGCCTCTTCGGCGGTGATCATGCCCCAGTCGAACCACTGCTGCACCATCGAATGATCGCGCGACTTGGCCAGCACCGCGCCGTCGCGCAGCAAGTACAGGCGCGAGTCGCCGGCATGCCCCCAATATATTTCGCCATCCTGGATCAGCGCGGCCACGCAGGTCGATCCCGGGAAGCCGCCCAGTGCCTCGTCGCGCACGAGCCGGAGAATGCGTTCGTTGGCGTGGCGCATGGCGCCCGCAACAAATTCGTTGGGGTCGGCAATGCGCGGCTGCGCATCACGACCGAACGATTCTACAAACGTCCCGATAATCAGGTCGGCGGCCACTTCGCCGTGCAAATGCCCGCCCATGCCGTCCGCCAGCACCAACAGCAGCGCTTCGCTGCTGTAGGCATAGGCTACGCGGTCCTGGTTATATCTGCGGTTGCCGATGCGGCTGGCTTGGTGTATCGAAAACTTCATTGACGAACAGGGAATTTGACAGGCTCCAATCGTAATATAATGCGCCGCTCAAGCACAGCATTTTATTGGAAGGCCGAAATGATTCTCAGCATGACCGGTTATGCCACCGCCAGCGCGGAACTCGACAGCGGCTCGCTGACGCTGGAGCTGCGCGCAGTCAACCACCGCTACCTGGACATCCAGTTGCGCATGCCTGACGAGTTGCGCAGCGTAGAAGGCGCGTTGCGCGAGGCGATCAGCGCGCAATTGCAGCGCGGCAAGGTGGACTGCCGCATCAACTATGCGGCGCGTGACGCGCAGAGAGGCGCCGCGTTGAACCGCGAGCTGTTACTGCAACTTGCCGCCTGGAACAGGGAAGTGCAGAATGCCCTGCCGGATGCAAGGCCTTTAAGCGTGGCCGACGTGCTGCGCTGGAACGGCGTGCTGGAAACGCCCGCCGCATCGGCTGACGAATTGCGCGCCGCGCTGCTCGGCCTGTTGCAGGAGGTATTGCAGGAATTTTCCGCGTCGCGCGCGCGCGAGGGCGAGAAACTCAAGGATTTCCTGCTGCAGCGCGTGGAAAAAATCGAGGTGCTACGCAACGCTGTAATGCCGCATGTCCCCGCCGCTATCGCCGCTTACGAGCAGAAGCTCACCGCGCGGCTGCGCGATGCCATGCAAAATGCCTTGGCGCAGGATGCCGGAGCGCCGGGCATCAGCGATGAGCGCATCCGCCAAGAAATAACGCTGTTTGCCAGCAAGGTCGACGTGGATGAGGAGCTGTCGCGGCTCGCCAGCCACCTCGCCGAAATGCGCCGCATCCTCGCGCAGGGCGGCGCGGCGGGCAAGCGTTTGGACTTTTTGATGCAGGAGCTGAACCGGGAAGCCAACACGCTCGGCTCGAAGTCGGTGGATGCGGAAGTGTCGCGTAGCGCGATGGAGATGAAGATTCTCATCGAGCAGATGCGCGAGCAAATTCAGAACTTGGAGTAAATCATGCCGGGAAATTTATTTATCGTCAGCGCACCGTCCGGTGCGGGCAAAACCAGCTTGGTGCATGCCCTTCTCAACATCAATCCGCTGATTAAACTATCGGTTTCGTATACCACGCGCAACCCTCGTCCGGGCGAACATGACGGCAAGGATTATCATTTTGTCAGCCGCGAAACTTTCGTCGCCATGATGAAACGCGGCGAATTCCTAGAAAGCGCGGAAGTTTACGGCAACCTGTACGGCACGTCGCAAACCTGGATCAGCCAGGAAACCACCAAGGGCCAGGACATTCTGCTGGAAATCGACTGGCAAGGCGCGGCGCAAGTCCGCCACCTGTTTCCGGAATGCGTCAGTATTTTCATCCTGCCACCTTCCATGGAGGCTCTGGAACAACGCCTGAAAGGGCGCGGCAAGGACAACGACGAGATCATCGCCAGACGCATGGCGGCGGTGCGCAACGATGTCGCGCATGTCGCCGAATTCGATTATGTTATTATCAACGACAACCTGAATGAGGCGTTGCGCGAACTCAATGCCGTGGTGCTTGCCGCACGGCTGAAATGTGCAAGCCAATTGGCCCGCCATCAGGCATTGATCAATCAGTTACAGAACCCGGAGTAAACCATGGCACGCATTACCGTCGAAGAATGTCTCGAACAAATCCCGAACCGCTTTGAACTGACGCTGGCTGCCGCTTACCGCGCGCGCCAGTTGGCCAACGGCGCAAGCCACCTGGTGGACGAGAGCAACGACAAGCCCACTGTAGTCGCGCTGCGCGAAATCAGCGAAGGCAAGGTGGGCAAGGAAATTCTCAACCGCGGGCAGGCATAACACCTTGATTTTGCATGGCCGACGCAGACCTTCTTATCGAGGAAGCCTCCGCCTACCTTAAACCGCAGGACGTCGAATACGTCCGCGATGCGCTGGCCTTCAGCCACACCGCACATCAAGGGCAGAAGCGCCAGTCCGGCGACCCGTATATTTCCCACCCCATCGCCGTCGCGCGCATCCTCACGACTCTGCATCTCGATGTCCAGGCGATCATAGCCGCGCTGTTGCATGACGTGGTGGAGGACACCGATGTCACCGCCGAGCAGGTCGCCAATAAATTCGGCAAGCCGGTCGCGGAACTGGTCGATGGGCTGAGCAAGCTCGACCGCATCCAGTTCGAAACCCGCGAGGACGCACAGGCGGAAAATTTCCGCAAGATGCTCCTGGCAATGGCGCGCGACGTGCGCGTCATTCTCATCAAACTGGCCGACCGGCTGCACAACATGCGCACGCTGGAATCCATGTCGCACGTCAAATGCGAGCGCATCGCCCGCGAGACCATGGAAATTTTTGCGCCGATCGCCAACCGCCTCGGCTTGAACGATATTTACCGCGAGCTGCAGGATTTGAGCTTCAAATACCTGCACCCCAACCGTTACGCGGTGCTGGCCAAAGCCCTCAAGGTGGCGCGCGGCAACCGCCGCGAAGTGCTCGGCAAGGTGCTCGATGCGATACGGCAACGGCTGGCCGATTTTCACATCCAGGCCGATGTGACCGGCCGCGAAAAAAACATCTTCAGCATTTACAAAAAAATGCAGAGCAAGTCGCTGGCCTTTGCCGAGGTGCTGGATATCTACGGCTTCCGCGTGCTGGTCAACGATTTTGCCGCCTGCTATGTAGCGCTGGGCGTGCTGCACGGTTTGTACAAACCGATACCGGGCAAGTTCAAGGATTACATCGCCATCCCCAAGGTAAACGGATACCAATCGCTGCATACCACGCTGTTCGGGCCATTCGGCACGCCCATCGAAATCCAGATTCGCACCCATGAAATGCATAGGATCGCCGATGCCGGCGTGGCCTCGCACTGGCTGTACAAGAGCGGCCATGCCTCGATCAATGACCTGCACAAGAAGACCCACCTGTGGCTGCAGGAACTTCTGGAAAGCCTGAGCCAGAGCAGCGATTCCTCGGAATTTCTCGAACATCTCAAGGTGGATCTGTTTCCCGACGAGGTGTACGTGTTCACGCCCAAGGGAAGAATACTTTCGTTGCCGCGCGGCGCGACTGCGGTGGACTTCGCCTATAGCGTGCACACCGACATCGGCCACCACTGTATCGCCGTCAAAGTCAACCATGAACTGGCGCCGCTGCGCACCGAGCTCAAAAACGGCGACCGCGTGGAAATCGTCACTGCGCCGCACGCCAAACCGAATCCTGCCTGGCTGGGCTATGTGACCACCAGCAAGGCGCGCAGCCACATCCGCCACTTCCTCAAGAACATGCAATCCGGAGAATCCGCCCAATTCGGCGAACGTCTGCTCAACCAAGCGCTGCACACGCTTGGCGTCAAGCCGCAGGACATCGATGAGGCGCGCTGGAACAAATTGCTCAGGGATACCAGCGTCAAAACGCGCCAGGATATTCTGGCCGACATCGGCCTGGGGCGCCGCCTAAACATGGTGGTGGCGCGGCAACTGGCCAGCATCGGCGAAACGGTGCCGAATGAAACTCCCGCCACCACGGCCATCACGATACAGGGCACCGAAGGCATGGCGGTGCAGTTCGCCAAATGCTGCTATCCGATCCCGGGCGACCCGATTATCGGCATGCTCAAGAGCGGCCAGGGCCTTACGGTGCATACCCGCGACTGCCCGGCATCGCACAGGGGGCGCGGAGGCGAACAATGGCTGGACGTGGTGTGGGGCAAGGACATCCATCGCCCTTTCGATGTCGGCATCAAGCTGCTGGTGTCTAACCAGCGCGGCGTGTTGGCGAAAGTCGCCGCCGCGATCGCCGAAGCGGAATCCAACATCGAAAATGTCAGCTTCGCCAATGAAGGCGAGCACACCGCGCTGCATTTCACGCTGGAAGTAAATAATCGCCTGCACCTTGCCAACATCATGCGCAGCCTGCGCAAGATACCGGAAGTGAAACGGATTATCCGGTAGTCTTCAAGCTTGAGGCGGGGCGCCTTTTATATAACGCTGAACTCCACGTAATTCGCCTTGTCTTTCAAGGCGCACGCCTGTTTGTCACGCTTCGTTTGACGGTGGACAATTGGCGCAATATGCTGCGCTATCGGCAATGATCGGTGGCGCTGCTGGACGCAAATAAGGAAGGCACTATGAACCTGATGTTCTGGAAGAAACAAGCCGGCGCAGAAGCGGAATCGCCCGTCGCCCAATCGGGCAAGTTGAAGAACCTGACAACTCCGAAGCTGGCAGCGCGGATCAAATTATGGTTCGCCGCCTTAACCGGGCATTTCAGGAAACCTCCTGCGTTTCGCGCAGATGATGGTCGGCTTGCGGATGCACCCTGCGACTCGGAAGATATGTCTGGTGCGACCGTAGAACCCGAATTGGAGGCGGCTGACCCAGAAATGCTGGTCAAACCGGCACTGGCGGCGCGGATTAAATTGCAGTTTGTTTCCCTGGTTAAGCGCTTTAGAAAAACATCCGCAATCGACCCTGAAGAAGATCACTCTGATTCGGCAGAGTCTTCGGGATCTCCTGCGCCGGAAATCCCTGCAAAACCCGGCTTGCTCATGCGCATCAATGCCGGGTTTGCTGCCTTTATCAGGGAAATCAAGGCACCCGTCACGCCACAGGCGGGCGAAGATGAGGGGGGCGCCGACAGGCTTGACCGCTCCGAGGCAGCGCATGAGGAAGGCGAAATTTCCGACAGCGCAATCGCAGCCGGGCCGGTGCGCTCCAGAAAATGGCTGGTCGTCAGCGGTTCGATCCTTATAGCGGTTTTATTGGTAACCGGCATCGCTATTAACTTTTGGCAGACTTACGAGCCGAAGCAAAAACGATGGGGCACCAAGCACGACATCACCTCTATCTCTTCCACCCCCAGCGGTCAAGAATCCACACCCGATCTGCCCCATGACGAAGTCGATGCGCTTAAGAAGAAAAACGCCGAATTACAAGCCCGCATCGAGGCGCTGCAAAAAGCCCCCCCGCCGCAGCGGTCTTATATCCCATCAGCCCGGCAATCGGGAGGAAGCTCCCCTTCATTCGCAGGCAGCGGTGATACGATGCTGGGCACCAGCGACCCTAAAGCCGCCGCGATGACGCTGAAGGAGGCCATTGAGGCCATGAACGCCAGTTCGGGCGATTACGGCAAAAATAACACCAAATGAACAAATGGCGTGCCCTTGGCACTATACTGACGGCATATTTTTAATTTATCGTCTTGTCGTCCATTGCCAACTTACCAGGACAAAGTTGAAACATGATGAAGAACATTCGGGCCTTGACCCATCCGGAAATACTCGACCAAGAGGCGCTGCGCGAATTTGCCGATGCGCTGGCGGATCGCGCACCGGAGATCGAACGGGACATGGCAAAATTAAATCGGGAGCCAGCCAACCGCGTAGTTATTGCCGATATTTTCCGCTCCCTGCACAACATCAAGGGTGATGCTGCGCTGTGCAAGGTCGAAACAGCCGGTTTGATCGCGCACCCGATCGAGTCGCTGTTGGCCCGTTTGCGATCGGGGGAGGTGCGTTATACGCCTTTGCTGGGCGAGACGATTCTGCTCGCGGTGGACCGGCTGGAACTGGTAACCGAAGCGCTGTTGGTAGGTAAACCAGTCGGGCATCTGAGGCTGGCAGCGTTGGTGGAGGGTCTGGAGCGAATGAGCCTGGCTTCGCAGGCTGACCTCGATGCACACGCAACGCAAGTCATCGAATCGGTAACCGGGTTCAGGCCGCAAGCCAACCTGCGCACTTCAATCGTTTCCCCGCCTGCCCAGCCTCGGCAGAAAGACAGCATGGCCGCCGACCTGCTGTTTTTTCATTCGCTTGCCTTGCAGTTCGAAGCCCGTTCCCCCCTGTTCGGCGGTCGCACCGGCCGCATTCTCAAGATGGTGCTGGACACCAACCGGGCTGCCGGCTCCCCGGTGGATACCGCACAACTGGAGGCGGCGGTCTATATGCACGATGTGGGAATGATGTTCCTGCCGGAGGCGGTATGGCTCAAGGTGGGCAACCTGAGCAATGAGGAACGGAACACGCTGCACTCCCATCCGGGTTTCGCCGCCGGGCTGCTGGAGCGTATGGCAGACTGGAAAATGGCGGCGGAAATTGTGCGCCAGCACCACGAAATGCCGGACGGTGCGGGTTATCCCGGCAGATTGCAGGGGAACGAAATTTGCCCGGGAGCCAAAATTCTCGCCATGTCCGATGCTTTCGAGGCTGTCACGCTCAAGCACAGCGCACGCGGCCATAACCGCTCGGTGCTGCGGGCCGTTGCAGAAGTCAACGCCTGTAGTAATCAATTCGCGCCGGAATGGATCGAGCCGTTCAATTCCGTCATCCGGCGCATGGTCGAACAATAAACAACGATGGATTTTTATAGTTATGGATAACACCAAGGAAGCGACCCCCGACATATCGGCTTTTCTCGCGTCGTCGATACACGACATGAAAAACTCCCTCGGCCTCCTGATTAATTTTCTGGAAACCAGCCTCCCAGAACTCGGACTGGATACCCAGAAAAAGGCTGCACCGATGCTATACGAGGTCAAACGCGTCAATGATAATCTGTTGCAGATGCTGGCAATTTTCAAGGTGGGCAACCAATTTTACCCCTTCGATCTGTCGGAAAATTTCATCGATGACTTTGTACGGGAAATTGTCGAACAAAACAAAACCATGCTGGATTATTCCGGCATCGCACTGGACGTGGAATTTGACGAAGGGCTGGCCTGGTATTTTGACCGCGAACTGATTATCGGCGTAGTATCTCACGCGTTGAACAATGCCACCCGCTATACCAAAGACAGATTGATGCTTTCCGTGAAAGAAGAGGATGGGGAATTGGTGGTGCGTGTCGAGGATAACGGCAGCGGCTACCCCATCAGCGTGCTCGATGCCGGAAGTGCCGTCAGCAAGGGGGTGAATTTTGCCTCGGGCAGCACGGGGCTCGGGCTGTACTTCTCGTCCATGGTGGCGAAGCTGCACAATAACCGCGGCAAGACCGGCAGCATAGCCCTGGAAAACGGCGGCAAATTGGGCGGCAGTTGCTTCATCCTGCATCTGCCCTAAGCTTGAAACAAGGCACATTATTATGTACATGAACCCTGACACCGCCTCCCTGTTTACCGGAAAGTCGTTTTTGATTGTTGACGATTTCCAAGGCATGCGCACGATGCTGCGCGAAATGCTCAGGAAATTTGGCAGCAGAAATGTCGATGCCGTCGCCAACGGCAAGGAGGCCATCGCCTTTCTGGAAAAGAACAAATACGATGTCGTGCTGTGCGACTACAACTTGGGCAGCGGCAAAAACGGACAGCATGTCCTCGAAGAAGCCAAGTATCGCGACTTGATCGGCCTTGCGACAGCCTGGATTATCATCACCGCCGAAAAAACTGCAGACCTAGTTTTTGGTGCCGCCGAGTACATGCCTGACGATTACATCATCAAGCCGGTCAACGAGTCCACGATGAGAAGCAGGCTGGAAAAAGTGCTGGCTAGAAAGGAAATGCTGGCCGATATCGAAAAAGCGGTGCGCGACAAGGATAATGACCTCACCGTCGCGCTTTGCGACAGGGCGCTTGCATCAAGCAAATCCAACGCCACGGAATTGCTGCGCATCAAGACCGGCACGCTGCTGACCATGGGCCGCTATGACCGCGCACAGCAGGAATTTGAGCAGATACTGGCCAAACGCGACATACCGTGGGCCAAGACCGGCTTGGGCAAAGCGACGTTTTATAAGGGCGATCTGGCCAAGGCGCAGCAGCTTTTTCGCGAAGTCATCAGCGGCAACCCTGCCTATTTGGAGGCGCACGACTGGCTTGCCAAAAGCCACGAGGCCGCCGGTGAGCTGGACGAGGCGCAACATGCGCTAACGCGCTGCACGGAACTGTCGCCCAATTCGGTTATTCGCCAGAAAAATCTCGGCCAACTGGCGCACAAGCGGGGCGATCTGGAAACGGCCGAAAACGCTTACCGCAAAACCATCAAACTGAGTGAGTATTCCATACACAAAAGCCCGGATTCATATCTCGGCTTGGCCAAGATATGCTCGGAAAACGACAACCCCGGTGAAGCGTTACAAATTCTTAAGGATGTCCACAAGGAATTTGACAACGCAGAAACCAGCCTCCACGCCAAAGTGGTAGAAGGGTTGGTCTACCAAAAATCCGGCGACCGGATTAACGCGGAAAAAATTTCCAGGGAAGTGGCTAGCCTGGTCAAGGCGGACGACAGCCAAAGCGCCACCGGCGTCATGCTTGAAGCCGCCCAGTTGTTCCTGGCAACAGGCAACAAGGAAGCTGCCGAAAATATAGCGCAAAGCCTCGTCAAGAATAACCACGAAAATGCCGAACTGCTGGCGCAGGTCAATGATTTATACGGCCAAGCCGGCATGCAGGACAGGGGCGAAGAACTGGTCAATAATTCCCGCCAAGAGGTCATTGCAATCAACGACAAGGGGGTTATCCTGGCCAAGGAAGGCAAGCTGGACGAGGCGATCCGCCTGCTCGGCGACGCGCATAGTTTGCTACCCGGCAACAAGCGGATCATGATCAACCTGGCCAACATGGCTGTTATGTCCATGCGGCAAAATGGCAGGCGCGGCGATCTGATCCAGATAGCGGATAACTGCCTCAAGCAGGTCGCCAAACTGGACCCGCAGGAGAAGTGGTGCACGCAACTGAGAGTCGCGCTGGAAGCCGTTCCGCAATAATTCGCCTGAGCTGCCCATCCGCAGGCAACGGGGCTCTATTCCGTTGCCTGCCGCTGCGCACGGACGGAGTTCACCGAAAACTCCACGAGTTCGCCGGGGTTTTCCGAATATGACTGACCCAAGCTGATGGATCCCGAGCCGCGCAGGATTATTTCTTCGCGCGCGAGGCGCACTACATTCCCGTCGCTGAAGCGGATGTATGTGCCGTTGGTGCTCTGATCCGCCGCAACAAATTTGCCGAAGCGCAACTCGATGCGAATATGCTGGCGCGAGGCAAAGCCATTTTGCACGACGAGATCGCAGGTGTCCCCGCGCCCCAGCACCACGCTGCGCTGCTCCTTGTTAACCTTGAGCACCTGTTCACGGTAGCGCAAAGACATCTCGTCGATATTATCCGGGGATTTGCGGAATGCGGGTGTGCCGATGCGGGTGCTCAGCATGTCGTCCATCTCCCAGATGACGATGGAAATGTCGAAGTGTTCCTGCTTGCCTTTGAACTCGGCGCGCATGATTTGGCGCGTCTTTTCCCGCATATCGGGCGGCAGCGCATCAACTGCGGCCTGGGTCGTCATTATCTGACCTGCCCTGGTTATCGCGGCAACACGCGCGGCGACGTTAACGGTATCGCCAAATACATCACCCGCCTCCCGGATTACCTCGCCATAATTGAAGCCGACACGTATGTGCATTGAATGGCCGCCTTCATATTTTGTGCTTTCCACCGCGCGCTGCATTGCGCACGCGGCGTGCATGGCGGCGGCGGCGCCGGTAAAGGTGCACATGACTTCATCGCCGATGGTCTTGACCAGCTTGCCCTGATAAGTGGAAATTTCGTCGGCCATCGTCGCAATGCACTGCGCTATCAGACGGCGCGCCAGTTGATCGCCGAGATTATCATAGAGCGCGGTGCTGCCGCAGATGTCGGCAAACAGGATGGCAAGCTTTTCTATGTGCTGCGACATAGCCAAATAACAGACACGACATGTGGAAGGACAAGTAAGTTTCTCATGAAACCGCCCGGTGTTTTCCCTACAAAGCAAAACAAAATATCCCCTCGATCTGTTCACTGCACATTGCAGGCTATTCTACTTTTCGGGGGCTATTATGCCATCGTTTTTTTTGCTTACGCATGCGCATAGTGCGCGGGCATGCCTGGCAAAGCGGCAGCCGGATCAAAACGGTAGATTCATTAATAATGCGGGAAGTGAAGGATAGTTTGAAAGGCGGCAGCGTGCCTTACCGGTGCCGGTGCGGTGTCCGTTCACCTGCGCAAGCAGCCCCTACCCGCTTTGTCATGCCCGCTCCGGGCAAAACGGTCAATGCCCTGCTTGTTTGCGCAACTGCTGGATTGCGCGCAACTGGGCAACAGCTTCCGCCAGTTCTGCTTGTGCTTGGGCGTAGTCGATGTCTGAAGCACGGCTCTTGATCGCTTCTTCCGCAGCCTGTTTTGCTTCCAGCGCGCGCGCCTCATCCAGGTCTGCGCCGCGTATCGCGGTGTCGGCCAGAATGGTCACCACGCTGGGCTGCACTTCCAGCATGCCGCCGGAAACGTAGATGAGGACTTCCTGCTCCTGTTCGGGTTGCTTGATCCTGACCGAACCGGGTTTGATGCGCGTCATCAATGCGGTATGGCGCGGATAAATACCCAACTCGCCCATTTCGCCGGGAACCACAACCATTTCCGCCAAACCGGAGAAAATAGATTCTTCCGCGCTAACCACATCAACATGTACCGTCATTGCCATGGGCTTGCCTCTTATTGGAGTGTCTTGGCTTTTTCAACAGCCTCTTCGATGCCGCCGACCATGTAAAACGCCTGCTCCGGCAGGTGATCGTATTCGCCGTTGACGATGCCCTTGAAGCCCTTGATGGTGTCCTTCAGGGTGACGTATTTGCCGGGGCTGCCGGTAAATACTTCGGCCACGTGGAACGGTTGCGACAGGAAGCGCTGAATCTTGCGGGCGCGGGCTACGGCCAGCTTGTCTTCTGCCGACAGTTCGTCCATACCCAGAATCGCGATGATGTCGCGCAATTCCTTGTAACGCTGCAAAGTAGCCTGAACGCCGCGCGCCACGTTGTAATGTTCTTCGCCAACGACCAGCGGATCGAGCTGACGCGAGGTGGAGTCCAGCGGATCGACTGCGGGGTAGATACCCAGCGAGGCGATGTCGCGGCTCAGCACGACGGTGGAGTCCAAGTGCAGGAAGGTGGTCGCAGGTGACGGGTCGGTCAAGTCATCGGCAGGCACATACACAGCCTGGATGGAGGTGATCGAACCGGTCTTGGTCGAGGTGATGCGCTCCTGCAAGCGGCCCATTTCTTCCGCCAGCGTCGGTTGGTAACCCACGGCGGAAGGCATACGGCCCAGCAGCGCGGACACTTCGGTGCCGGCCAGCGTGAAGCGGTAGATGTTGTCCACGAAGAACAGGATGTCGCGGCCTTCGTCGCGGAAATATTCGGCCATGGTCAGGCCGGACAATGCCACGCGCAGACGGTTGCCGGGCGGTTCGTTCATCTGGCCGAACACCATGGCCACTTTGGACTCGGACAGGTTATCCAGTTGGATAACGCCGGCTTCCGACATTTCATGGTAGAAGTCGTTGCCTTCGCGGGTACGTTCGCCCACGCCGGCAAACACCGACAGACCGCTGTGCTGTTTGGCGATGTTGTTGATCAGTTCCAGCATGTTCACGGTTTTGCCCACGCCGGCGCCGCCGAACAGGCCGACCTTGCCGCCCTTGGCGAACGGGCAAACCAGGTCGATCACCTTGATGCCGGTTTCGAGCAGGTCCACGGACGGGGACAGTTCGTCGAACTTCGGCGCTTTCTGGTGGATCTCGCGGCGCTCTTCGCACTTGATCTCACCGACGTCGTCGATTGGGCGACCCAGCACGTCCATGATGCGACCCAGCGTGCCTTTTCCGACCGGCACCTTGATCCCGGCGCCGCTGGCGTTGACCAGCATGCCGCGGCGCAAGCCGTCGGAAGATCCCATCGCGATGGTGCGCACAACGCCGTCACCGAGCTGCTGTTCCACCTCGAAAGTCAAACCGGCTTCGGCTGTCGAATTACCCGCGTCCGCCAGTTGCAAGGCTTCGTACACCTTGGGCATTGCATCGCGTGGAAACTCGATATCGACCACCGCACCGATACACTGAACAATCTTTCCTTGACTCATTTTTAAGATTCCCCGTCTAAATTAATTCTGTAATTTACTGCCGCAACCAATTAACCAACCTGCCGCGCCTTGAAGATTTGGTCTCGCCCAATCTTACGCGGTGCGCCATCAACCAACCGCCGCCGCACCGCTCACGATTTCGGATATCTCGCGGGTGATGGCGGCCTGGCGCGCCTTGTTGTAAACCAGCTTGAGATCGGCAATCACGCTCTTCGCGTTGTCCGATGCGGCTTTCATCGCCACCATGCGCGCGCTTTGTTCGGAAGCCATGTTCTCCACGACTGCCTGGTAGACCAGCGATTCGATATAGCGCACCAGCAGCTCGTTGACCACCACTTTGGCATCCGGCTCGTAGATATAGTCCCAGCTGCCCTCTGCGGTGCCGATCTGTTCGCCGGTAAGCGGCAGCAATTGCTCGATGCGCGGCTCCTGCTTCATCGTGTTGATAAAGTGGTTGTAGCTCAGGTGGATGGCATCGATCTCGCCAGCCACATAGGCATCCAGCATCACTTTCACTGCGCCGATCAACTTGTCGATATGCGGCGTGTCGCCCAGACCGATGACATTGGAGCTGACTTTGGCGCCGATGCGGTTCATGAAGCCCAGGCCTTTGTTGCCGACCGGGCAAACCATGATGCCCTTGCCTTCGCCTTCCCAGGTCTTCATGTGACTTACGGCCAGACGCAAGATGTTGGTATTCAGGCCGCCGCACAAACCCTTGTCCGAAGTGACGACGATCACGCCGACATTCTTGACACCGTCGCGCTTGACCAGGAACGGATGCTTGTATTCCGGATTGGCGCGCGACAGGTGGGCTGCAACGTTACGAATCTTCTCGGCATAAGGACGGGCTGCGCGCATGCGATCCTGTGCCTTGCGCATTTTGGCCGCAGCGACCATTTCCATGGCGCGCGTAATCTTGCGTGTATTTTCTACACTCTTGATTTTTGTGCGTATCTCTTTACTGCCAGCCATTTCTCACCCCGCCTCAATAAACCGCTGTTGCCTTGAATTTTTCAATCGCGGCAGACAACATTTTTTCGTTATCCGCATTCAGATCCTTGCTGGTCTCGATCGCTTCCATCAGGCTCTTGTTATTTGACTTGAGATAGGTATGCACCGCCGATTCGAACGCCAGTGCCTTAGGCACGGCCACGTCGTCGAAGTAACCCTTGTTGACCGCGAAAAGTGTGACCGACATTTCGGCGACAGACAGCGGCGCGTATTGCAGCTGCTTCATCAGCTCGGTCACCATGCGGCCGCGTTCCAGCTGCTTGCGGGTCGCTTCGTCCAGATCGGAAGCGAACTGCGCAAACGCAGCCAGCTCACGATACTGGGCCAGCGCCAGACGCACACCGCCACCTAGCTTCTTGATAACTTTGGTTTGCGCTGCACCACCGACGCGGGACACCGATACACCGGCGTTGATCGCGGGACGGATACCGGCATTGAACAGGTCGGTCTCTAGGAATATCTGGCCGTCGGTGATCGAGATCACGTTGGTCGGCACGAAGGCGGACACGTCGCCCGCTTGCGTTTCGATAATCGGCAATGCGGTCAGCGATCCGGTCTTGCCCTTGACTTCGCCATTGGTAAACTTTTCCACATAGTCCGCGTTCACGCGGGCTGCGCGTTCCAGCAAACGGGAGTGCAGGTAGAACACGTCACCGGGATAAGCTTCGCGGCCCGGCGGACGGCGCAGCAGCAGCGAGATCTGGCGATACGCCCAGGCTTGCTTGGTCAAATCATCGTAAACGATCAATGCATCCTGACCGCGATCGCGGAAGTATTCGCCCATGGTGCAACCAGCATAAGGCGCCAGGAACTGCATCGCGGCGGAATCGGAAGCGGTTGCGGCAACCACGATGGTGTAACCCAGCGCGCCGTGCTCTTCCAGTTTGCGCACGACGTTGGCGATGGTCGAAGCCTTTTGCCCGATCGCGACGTATACGCAGGTCATGTTCTGACCCTTCTGATTAATGATGGCATCCACCGCCACGGCGGTCTTGCCGGTCTGGCGGTCACCGATGATCAGTTCGCGCTGGCCGCGCCCGACCGGAACCATGGAGTCGATCGATTTCAGGCCGGTTTGCACCGGCTGGTCAACGGATTTGCGCGAGATCACGCCCGGAGCGACTTTTTCGATCTTGTCGGTCATCTTGGCGTTGATCGGACCCTTGCCATCAATCGGCTGGCCCAGCGCGTTGACCACACGGCCGCACAATTCGGGGCCGACCGGCACTTCCAGGATACGGCCGGTACATTTGACCGTGTCGCCTTCGGTGATGTGTTCGTATTCGCCCAGCACCACGGCGCCGACAGAGTCACGCTCGAGGTTCAGCGCGAGGCCAAAGGTATTGCCGGGAAACTCCAGCATTTCGCCTTGCATCACGTCTGACAAGCCATGCACGCGGACGATACCGTCGGTCACGCTGACCACCGTTCCTTCGGTGCGTGCTTGCGTCAGCGCTTCGAAGTTGTCGATGCGGCTGCGGATCAGATTGCTAATTTCGGAAGGGTTGAGCTTCATCGGGATTTCCTTATCTTGATAATTCTTTATCAGGCCAGTGCATTTGCCATTTCGCCTAGACGGGTGCGAGCAGAGCCATCGATCACCTTGTCCCCGGCACGAATCACGACACCGCCCAGCAGTTCTTTGTTAACTTTACAAACCAGCTTGATTTCGCGGCCCATGCGTTTCTTCAGTGAGCTGACGATCTTGTCCTGTTGCGCGGTTGACAATTCGAATGCCGAATCCACCACCACGTTGACGGTCTTTTCCGCTTCGGCGCGCAATACTTCAAAGAGGCCGGCAATTTCCGGCAGTATCAGCAGACGCTGGTTGTCCACCAGGATGCGCACGAAGTTGCGCTGCTGCTGTTTAGCTTGCCCGCCCAACAGCCCGTCCATCAGCCCGTCCATCAGGCTTTCAAGTTGGGCTTTTGCAACGCGCGGGCTGGTGACGACGGCGCGTACTTCCGGATTGGCCACCACCTCGGCGAGAGATGTCAGCGTCTCCGACCAGCCTTTCAGGTCGGACAATTTTTGCGCTTCGTCGAATGCCGCCTGGGCATAAGGACGTGCAGTGGTAATAGCTTCAGACATGGCGATCAGATTTCCGCAACGAGCTTATCGAGCAGGTCGTTGTGCGCCTTGGCGTCGATCTCGCGGCCGAGGATCTTCCCGGCACCGGCCAATGCGATTGCCGATACCTGGGTACGCAGCTGCTCCTTGGCACGAAACACTTCCTGATCGATTTCCGCCTTGGCGCCCGCGATGATACGGTCGCCTTCCACTCTGGCTTGCGCCTTGGCTTCTTCGACTATTTCGCTGGCGCGCTTTTCGCCGTTGGCCACGATCTCGGCGACCTTTTCCTTGGCTTCGCGCAGCACCTCGGCAGAACGCTTGGCAGCGAGTTCCAGATCATGCTTGGCGCGGTCGGCATCCGCCAGACCGTCGGCGATCAGCTTCTTGCGCGCTTCCAGCGCCGCCATGATCGGCGTCCAGACGAACTTCATGCAGAACCACACGAACAGAGCGAACATGATGGTCTGTGCGAGAAGAGTTGCATTGATATTCATGCAAGCTTCCTTTCTTGATTTATGCGTAGTTGCTTATCGGAGAATCAACCCACCACAGCAAACAGAACGTACATGGCGATACCGACGGCGATCATCGGAACCGCGTCGACCAGCCCCATCACCACGAAGAACTGGGTGCGCAGCATAGGGATCAGTTCGGGTTGACGGGCAGCGCCTTCCAGAAAGCGACCACCCAGAATGCCGATACCGACGGCCGCGCCAAGCGCGCCCAGTCCCATCATCAGCGCTCCAGCGATGTACAGCAGTGCGTTTGCCATTTCCATTTTCTATTTCTCCTGTTAATAAAAAGTTAAGTTGATGAAGCCGAAATCAGTGATGTTCCTGATGCGCCATATCCAGATATACGACTGTCAGCGTCATGAAGATGAACGCTTGCAATGTGACGATCAGGATGTGGAAAATCGCCCAGCCCAGCGACAGCAGGATCTGCGAACCGTATAACGTGACACCGCCCATCGAGAAGCCCGCCCACGCGCCGCCCATCAGCGCGATCAGGATGAAAATCATTTCGCCGGCATACATGTTGCCGAACAGACGCAGTGCGAGGGAAATCGGTTTGGCGATCAGGTTGACACCTTCCAGCAGCAGATTGACCGGCATGCCGAACTTGCCGAACGGTTGCAGCGTCAACTCGCCGACAAATCCGCCCAAGCCCTTCATCTTCACGCTGTAGTACAGCACCAGCATAAATACGCCGATAGCCATACCAAATGTGGCATTCGGATCGGTGGAAGGCACGACTTTGAAGAACGGGACGCCGAGCGAGGTCATCAGCAATGGGATGTAGTCGATGGGGATCAAGTCCATCAGGTTCATCGAGAACACCCAGAAGAAGATGGTCAGAGCCAGCGGGCCGATCATGGTGTTTTTGCCGGAGAACGAGCCGCGCACGCTGTTGTCGATGAACTCCAGCGCCCATTCACAAAAGTTTTGCAGGCCGTTCGGCGTACCGGCGCTGGCGCTTTGCGCCGCGCGGTAGAACACGAACATGATCACCGCGCCCAGCAACAGGGACATGATGAAAGTATCGAGATTGAGCGCCCAGAAGCCCATCGCCTTGGCTTGTTCCGCGCTATGCGCAACTCCCCAGGTACCGTCGGGCAGTTGTCCGTAAGTCAGGTTTTGCAGGTGATGCTTGATGTATTCCGCTGATGTGTGTGCTTCGCTAGACATTTTTATTCACTATCTCGGTCTATTAGAATCTGCTCAAAAACAACCGGGCCGCCAATAGTACCGCTTGCCCCATCACAAAGCCGCCCAGTATGGCAAGCGGCGGTAATCTCAATGCTGTCATGCACAAGCCGAGCAGCGCCACGACCGCCAAAAATCTTTCGGCGGCATAAAAATACATGAGCCGTAGCTGACGATGCGCACCACCGGAATGATGCGCTTCATGGGCTGATTGCAGAGCCGCCCGGGACATCCTCCACGCCAGCAATGTTCCGTTGAGGGCAGATACCAATCCCCCGCATAACACCGCCAGCGCATATTGCTGGGCATCGTTCAGGCCGTAAATAATGCCAGCGGCAATCAGAGCAACCGCCGCCTGCAGCATGACCACCTTGCGCGCCAGCCTCTTTTCATCGGCCTCTACAGCGCAAAGGGTGGCGATTATAGTGGCGCTTTCAGGGGGTGTCAAACATTGTTGCTCCGTGTCAATAACACTTTTGCGCAACTTATTTAACCCTTTTGAGCTTGCCCAAAAATTCATCCAGCTGGTCGTGGTTGGCATAAGCGATAACCAGCTTGCCACCGCCCTTGTTACCCGGCTTGATCTCAACATGTGCTCCGAGGCACGCGCTCATCTCTTCCTGCAGCCGCTGCGTGTCGCGGCTGATATGGTGCGTTTTTTTCTGTTTGGCCCGGTCCGGCTCTTGAGTCTGCTTTTGTACCAGTTTTTCCGCCTCGCGCACGGAAAGCCCTTCGAGCACAATCCTGTTGGCCAGCAAGACCTGCTGGGCGTTCTCCAGCGGCAGCAGCGCGCGGGCATGCCCCATGTCCAGCTTGTTTCCCATCAGCATATCCTGCACAACCTGCGGCAATTTGAGCAGACGCAGCAGATTGCTGGCCGCACTGCGCGAACGGCCCACCGCTTCTGCGGCGACCTGGTGGGTCATCTTGAATTCGTCGATCAGGCGCTGCAGGCCAATCGCCTCTTCCAGCGGATTCAGATTTTCGCGCTGAATGTTCTCGATCAGCGCCATGGCCAACGCCGCATTGTCCGGCACACTGCGCACCAGCACCGGCACATGCGTCAGTCCGGCGATCTGTGCCGCACGCCAGCGCCGCTCGCCGGCGATGATCTCATAACTGTTGTCAGGCAGTTGGCGCACCAGGATCGGCTGCATGATTCCCTGCGCCTTGATCGAAGCCGCCAAATCCTGCAACGATGCCTCATCCATATGCGAACGCGGCTGGTACCTGCCCGGCTTGAGTAATGCGACATTCAAGTCGCGCAACACCTCGTCCTTTTCGCTCTTGCCGCCGGACAGCAATGCGTCCAGCCCGCGCCCCAACCCCTTGTGCAGCTTTGTTGCCATGATCGCTTCCTTTATGCTGATGCAGCCGACTGCGCCGCGTTGTTCAATAATTCCCCTGCCAAAGCCAGATAAGCCTGCGTCCCCTTGGATAATTTGTCGTGATACAGCACCGGCAAACCATAGCTGGGCGCTTCTGCCAGCCGCACGTTGCGCGGGATCACGGTGCGGTAGACCTTGCCGCCGAAGTGTTCCTGCAACTGATCCGAGACCTGCTGCGCCAGCATGTTGCGCGGGTCGAACATGGTGCGCAGCAACCCTTCGATCTCCAGTTCCGGATTCAGGCTGGCGCGCACTTTGCGGATGGTATTCACCAGGTCGCTCAGCCCTTCCAGCGCATAGTATTCGCATTGCATCGGGATCATCACCGACTTTGCCGCACACAGGCCGTTCAAGGTCAGCAGGTTCAGCGCGGGTGGGCAATCGATCAATACATAGTCATACTCGGCCGCGACGACAAGCAAGGCGTCGCGCAAGCGCGTTTCACGATGCGCCAGACCGACCAGTTCGACTTCTGCGCCGGCCAGCTCGCGGTTGGCGGGCAGGATGTCGTATTTCCCCGCTTCCGAGCGCAGCCGCGCCTCCGCTACCGTTTTAGCGCCCAGCAGCACATCGTAGACGCTGGCCTGCACATCGCGTTTGTCGATGCCGCTGCCCATCGTGGCGTTGCCCTGTGGGTCGAGGTCGATCAGCAACACGCGCTGCTGGGCCGCCGCGAGGCTTGCGGCCAGATTCACGGTGGTGGTGGTCTTGCCCACCCCGCCCTTCTGGTTGGTTATTGCCAGTATTTTCGTCATATTGTCAAATCTCCCTTGCATGTTGCAATTACCAGGCTGCGCGCGGCGGGCAGCCCCGGCACCTGTAACGGTATCACGCGCTCCGCCCGACACCCGTCCGGCACATCCACCAATTCCTGCTGCGGCGCACCCTTCATCGCCGCCCAGCACCCGTGCGGTGCTATCAGGTGGCGTGTGCTGCGCAGGAATTCACCCAGCTCGCTGAACGCCCGCGAGATGATCCCGTCGAAACGCTCATTTGGCCGCCACTCTTCCACACGCGCGCAGTGAACGCTCACGTTGCGCAAGCCCAGCTCGATAACCGCCTGTTTCACAAAACTGGTCTTCTTGCTGTTGCTGTCCAGCAGGGCAAACTGCCAGTCCGGCTGTGCAACTGCCAGCACCAGCCCCGGCAGGCCAGCGCCGCACCCCACATCCAGCCACCGCCCCGCCCACAGATGCGGCAGCACCGCAAGGCTGTCGAGCAAGTGATGGCTCACCATCTGCTGCGGGTCGCGGATTGCCGTCAGGTTGTAGACCTTGTTCCATTTGTGCAGCAGCGCCAGATAATCCAGCAGCTTGCCCTGCGCGCCCGCAACCAGCGTAATTCCCAATTGTGCGCAACCGAGCTGTAATTCTTCGGCCAGGCTCATGCGCGTTTTTGTGTCTGTTGCGTATCATCGCGAAAACCGCGCTTGATATGCACCAGCAACAAGGAAATTGCCGCCGGTGTTACCCCGGAAATACGCGCCGCCTGCCCGACGGTTTCGGGTTTGTGCTGATTGAGCTTTTGCTGCACCTCGATGGACAGCCCGCGCACCTCGCGATAATCCAGATCACCCGGCAAACCCAGCGTTTCATACTGTTCGTTGCGCCCGATCTCTTCGCGCTGCCGCTCGATATAGCCGTGATATTTCGCCTGCGTTTCCACCTGCTCGGCGACCTTTACATCATCCACCCCGGCACCCGCCCCGGTCAGGGTCAGCAGGGTGGCATAATTCACGTCCGGGCGGCGCAGCAGCTCATGCAGCGAGTATTCGCGCTCGATCGGTTTGCCCAGCACGCGCATCGCATCCTCTTCAGGCAGGTTGCGCGGATTCACCCAGGTATTGCGCAACCGTTCCTGTTCGCGCGCGACGGCCTCGCGCTTCCGATCGAATGCCTGCCAGCGCGCATCGTCCACGATACCCAGTTTGCGCCCGATCTCCGTCAGCCTCAGATCCGCGTTGTCCTCGCGCAATTGCAACCGGTATTCGGCGCGGCTGGTGAACATGCGATACGGTTCGGAAACGCCGCGCGTAATCAGGTCGTCCACCAGCACGCCCAGGTACGCCTCGTCGCGGCGCGGGCACCATGCATCCTTCCCGCTGGCTTGCAGCGCCGCATTCAACCCGGCCAACAAGCCCTGTGCGGCGGCCTCTTCGTAACCGGTGGTGCCGTTGATCTGCCCGGCGAAGAACAACCCATGGATCGCCTTGGTTTCCAGCGAGCTTTTCAGCCCGCGCGGGTCAAAATAGTCGTACTCGATCGCATAGCCGGGGCGCAGGATATGTGCGCTCTCCAACCCCCTGATCGAGCGCACCAAGGCCAGCTGCACGTCGAATGGCAAACTAGTGGAGATGCCGTTCGGGTAGATTTCATGGGTGGTCAACCCTTCCGGCTCGAGGAAGATCTGGTGCGAGGATTTATCGGCAAAGCGCGTAATCTTGTCCTCGATGGACGGACAATAGCGCGGCCCGATTCCCTCGATCACCCCGGTGAACAGCGGCGAACGATCCAGGCCGCTACGGATGATGTTGTGGGTGTGCGGGTTGGTCTCGGTGATCCAGCACGGCAATTGCTGCGGATGCTGCGCGGCATTACCCAGGAACGAGAACACTGGCACGGGGTCATCGCCAGGCTGCTCCTGCATCACCGAGTAATCGATGCTACGCCCGTCGATACGCGGCGGTGTACCTGTCTTCAGCCGCCCCGCCGGAAGACTCAGTTCGCGCAAACGCCGCGCCAGGCCGATGGAAGGCGGGTCGCCCGCGCGCCCCGCCGGGTAGTTGGCCTGCCCGACATGGATCAGCCCGGACAGGAAAGTGCCCGCCGTCAACACCACGGTTTTTGCGCTGAAACGCAAACCAAGTTGCGTAACAACCCCACATACCCGGTCATGATCGAGCAACAAATCGTCCACCGCCTGCTGGAACAGCCACAGGTTGGGCTGGTTTTCCAGCCTTGTCCGGATGGCCTGCTTGTAAAGGATGCGGTCGGCCTGCGCACGCGTCGCGCGCACCGCAGGCCCCTTGCTGGAATTCAGGATGCGGAACTGTATGCCGCTCTCGTCGGTCGCCGCCGCCATCGCGCCGCCCAACGCATCCACCTCCTTGACCAGATGCCCCTTGCCGATCCCGCCGATCGATGGATTGCACGACATCTGCCCGAGCGTCTCGATGTTGTGGCTGAGCAGCAGGGTCTTGCAACCCCCGCGCGCGCTGGCCAATGCGGCCTCCGTACCGGCATGGCCGCCACCCACCACGATCACATCGAAACCGTCAGGAAAATTCATGTTGCAGCAGCTTTGGAAAGGACGCGCATCATACAACAGCGCATCCGGAATCCAAAACATATTGTTTCACGTGAAACAGTCTGCGCTATTTTCCGATGCAGAAACGGCTGAATATCTCTCCAAGCAGGTCGTCCGGAGTAAACTCCCCGGTAATTTCATTCAGCGCGCTTTGCGCTAGGCGCAGCTCCTCGGCAAACAGCTCAGCTCTGTCCAGCATTGTTTGCGCCTGTGCCAAGTGGGTATGCGCCAGCGCCAAGGCCTGCATGTGCCGCTCCCGCGCCATGAAAGCGCCGCTTTCCTGGTCGCGCCAGCCCACCGCCTCCAGCAGTTTGCCGCGCAACTCCTCTACCCCGGCACCCGTTCTGGCTGATACCCAGACAGGCACCCCGGCAAACGGCGCGCTGTCGAACGCAACAGCGCCCCCGCCCAGTAGGTCGGTCTTGTTGAATACCAGCAGTCGCGGAACATCCGTTGGCAATCCGGCAAGAATCACCTCGTCCTGTGTCGTTAGCCCCTTGCTCGCATCCAGCAGCACCAGGATCAGGTCGGCGCGGTGCATGGTCTGATGCGCGCGCGCGATGCCCATGCTCTCCACCGGATCCTCGGATTCACGCAGCCCCGCAGTGTCCATGATATGCAACGGCACGCCGCGAATCTGGAGCGCCTGGCGGATCACGTCGCGGGTGGTGCCGGGAATATCACTGACCAGCGCCACCTCCTCGCCGGCCAGACGGTTCAGCAGACTGGATTTGCCGACGTTCGGCTGCCCGGCGATGACCACATGCGCGCCTTCGCGCAGCAGGTTGCCCTGCTTTGCGGTATCCAGCGTATGCTGCAAGCGCGACCGGATGTCACGCAGCAAGGCGTCGCGACGCGCAAGGTCGACGCTATCCACCTCCTCTTCCGGAAAATCCAGCATCGCCTCAACCAGCATACGCAGGTGGATCAATTCATCGACCATGCTGTGGATGGCTGCTGAAAACTCCCCGCGCAGGGAGCGCATCGCGCTGCGCGCGGCTTCGGCAGTATTGGCTTCGATCAGGTCGGCAACACTTTCTGCCTGTGCCAGGTCGAGTTTGCCGTTCAGAAAGGCACGGCGCGTGAATTCGCCGGGCTGTGCCAGACGCGCCCCCAAATCGAGGCAGCGCCGCAACACCAGTTGCAACACGGCGGGGCCGCCGTGCCCTTGGAGCTCAAGCACGTCTTCACCGGTAAACGAATGCGGTGCAGGAAAAAACAAGGCGACACCCTGATCCAGGATGCCGCCGTTTTCATCCAGAAAATTGCCGGTGGTGGCATGGCGTGCAACGGGAAGCTTTCCCAGTATTCCGCACGCCAGGGTTTCGATGCGCCCCCCGGACACCCTTACCACACCGATCCCGCCGCGCCCCTGCGCGGTGGAAACGGCGGCGATGGCGTCAGCGTTTGGCTGCGGCAGCTTTGCTCTCATCCTCGGCAGCCCGGGTGATATACCACTGCTGGCCGATAGAAAGGATGTTGTTCACGATGGAGTACAACACCAGCCCGGCGGGAAAGAAGAAGAAAATGATGCTGAAGGCGATTGGCATGATCTGCATGACCTTGGCCTGGATGGGATCAGGCGGCTTCGGGTTGAGGCGCATCTGGATAACCATGCTCGCCCCCATGATCAGCGGCAGGATGTAATATGGGTCGGCCGCCGACAGGTCGGTTATCCAGCCAAAGAACGGCGCATATCGCAACTCAACGCTTGCCAGGATGGCCCAGTACAAAGCGATAAAAACCGGGATTTGCACCACTACCGGCAAACAACCGCCCAGAGGGTTGATCTTCTCGGTTTTGTATAGCTCCATCATGGCGCGGTTCAACTTTTCCCGATCACTGCCGCACTGTTGTTTTATCTTTTCCAGCTTGGGTGCAACCACGCGCATCTTTGCCATCGAACGGTAGCTTGCAGCGGACAAAGGGAAAAATAATAGCTTGATCAGGACGGTCAGCAGAATGATCGCAGCGCCCCAATTGTGCGTCCAGTCATAGAACAGCGCCATGACCCAGAACAACGGTGCGGAAAGGACGGTCAGCCAGCCGTAATCCACCGTCAACCCAAGGCCTGGGGCAATTTCGTCCAGATCAGTTTGCGCCGGCCCCACATAGAGAGTCGTGCCCATCAGCGCCCTTTGGCCGGGGTCAATAGTCTGCTCCGGCAAGATCATTCCCACCGAATAGGCGTCGCTATCCAGTTTGCGCGTAAAATATTCTCGCCGGGTTTTTTCCTTGGGCAACCAAGCCGCAACAAAATAATGTTGCAATATCCCTATCCATCCATCATCCGCCTGCTTGGGGTAATCCGTCTTGCCCTTCTCTATTTCCGCGAATTCTACTTTCTGGAACTTTTCCTGATCGGTATAGACGGCGGCTCCAACATAAGTAGGCAAAAACATCGAACTGCCCGCCAGCGGCGCACTATCCCTAATCAATTGATAGTAACTGCTTGCCGATACCGGTTGTTGCCCGGTATTTTCCAGCTCGTAGCCGACTTCAACCAGATAGCTCCCTTTGTGAAAAGTAATTATCTTGGTTACTTTAAGAGCGGCGTCACCAGCACCTTTCAACCGCACCTGAACCTGTTCCGCATTGCCGGAAAGCGTATATCGATCCTGTTCTGCAACAAACAGGCTGGTATGATTGGGCAACCCCGCCCCGAGCAGACCGCTTTGCGCAGCATAATTATGGGTTCCTGCGCCGCGATGAAAAAGTATCAGGGGCTTGTTTTTGTCCTGTCCATCCGGATGGTTCAGCAGCGCCAAATGACTGATGTCCCCACCGATGGTGCTGATTTCAGCATCAAGAATATCTGTCCTGACCAGGATTGTTGCTCCAACAGCTGGCTGGGCCGACTGCTGCGCAACCGGCGCCTGGCCTGGAGTAGCCAAGGAAGAGGCCGCAGGGATGGTCGTAGCGGAAGGCGTTGCAACAGGCAACGCTTCTTTAGTTATCGCGTCTTGCTGGATATACTGTTCGGGATGCTGATGGCGTTGCCAACCATCCCAAACCAATCCCAACGAAAACACAAAAATTAAAAACAAAAATAGTCTTTGGATATCCATGATCGAACCTGATGTTAGGGCGCGGGATCGTAACCGCCGGGATTCCATGGATTGCAGCGCAGCAATCGTTTGATGCCGAGCCAGCTCCCTTTAATCACACCATGTTTCGCCAGGCTTTCACAGGTGTAATGCGAGCAGGTTGGGGTAAATCTGCATGTTGGCGGGCTAAGTGGACTGATCAGGTATTGATACCCATGTATCAACTTGATTACAATTCTGCGCATCTGCGTTCTACCCTGCTTAACAGCATTTTTAAATTGTCATCTTGCGAACCGCGCCTTTGTGGGCAAGTACGTTTCACCATCACAACCAAATCCAAATTGCACAGCTTGATGCTGTGCTGGCGAAACGCCTCCCTGATGGTTCTTTTTAAACAATTTCTGTCTGCGGCACCGGCCAGGATTTTTTTGCCCACAATTATTCCGAGCCTGGCATTTTTTTCGCGGTTGCGCGTGAAATAAACCTTGAAATTGTCATCAGTTACGCTTTGCGCGCGGACAACATGGTCAAAGCCGTTTGCGCGCAACAATCGGTGCGCAGAGGTAAATTTGCCCGATGGACTAGACTGCGAGTCTTGCACGGCCCTTGGCGCGACGTGCATTGATAACAGCGCGGCCTCCGCGTGTTTTCATGCGTACCAGAAAACCATGGGTGCGTTTTCTTTTGGTTACGGAGGGTTGATATGTGCGTTTCATGATTTCTTCCTAAAGTTAGCCGTAAAACGCGCTATTACAAAGTCTTAATGCGTACGTGTCAAGCATATTTTACTTTTTAGCCTGTGGATAAGTTTGTTCTACCACTGTAGAATGCGGCAACTTTCACCGCTACCGAATCATTTTCCGCTATGTAACCATGCAGGATATTTCTTTTTGGGATTCATGCCTCCGCTCGTTCGAAAAGAGCCTGCCGCCGCAACAATACAACTCGTGGATAAAACCTTTACTGCTCAAGAACGAAAATGGAGCCTTGGTTCTAACTGCTCCAAACAGCTTTACCTTGAAGCTTGTTCAGGAACGGTTTTTACCCGAGATTAGCCGCCAAGCGGGGTTGGTCTACTCCAGAGTTCCTCCGTTTGAGTTTCGTGTTCTTGAAAATGAACCTGCCAGCAAACCGCGTGAAATAACGGCAAAAAAAGAAGCTATTCCTATCCCTGATAGCAAACCAAAAATCGAGGCTTCCTTTCGTAATTATGGGAAACTCAATCCCAACTTAACCTTCGATAATTTTGTAATCGGAAAAGCCAACCAGCTTGCTTTTGCCGCCGCCACCCAGGTCGCCGAATTGCCTGGGGTCTCGTATAACCCTCTATTCATTTATGGCGGAGTAGGCTTGGGAAAAACCCATCTGATACAGGCGATGGGCAATCAAATAAAAATTAATAATCCGCAGGCAAAAATCTGCTATATGCACGCAGAACGGTATGTTTCAGATGTAGTACGCGCTTACCAATCGAATAAATTTGAGGAATTTAAACAATATTATCACTCGCTCGATATTCTGCTGATCGACGACATCCAGTTTTTTGCCGGTAAAACCAAAACCCAGGAAGAATTTTTTTACGCTTTCAATACACTCATCGATTCGCACAAGCAGGTCATAATGACCAGCGACACTTTCCCCAAGGAAATCTCCGGGCTTGATAGCCGCCTGGTTTCACGTTTTGGCTGGGGTCTCACGGTCGCTATTGAGCCTCCAGAATTAGAAATGCGAGTTGCCATCCTGCTGAAAAAAGCCAGTTTAGGTGGTTTCGTACTTGACGAAGCGGTCGCTTTTTTTGTCGCCAAACACGTCAATTCAAACATTCGCGAGCTTGAGGGTGCCCTTAAGCGCATCGAAGCGTACGCAAAATTTCACCGCCGCGCCATTTCTGTTGAAACGGCGAAAGAGGCCCTAAAAGACATTCTAATCGCCCAAAGCAGACAGATTTCTATTGATAACATACAAAAAACCGTCGCAGATTATTACCACATCAAAATGGCTGAACTGCTTTCGAAAAAAAGAACACGAAACCTGACGCGACCACGACAAATGGCCATGTCGCTCGCTCGCGAACTTACCACCATGAGCTTGCCTGAAATTGGCAACTCATTTGGCGGAAAGGATCATTCGACTGTTATACATGCCTGTAAGATGATGAGTAACCTCCGGGCATCGGATACAACGATTGATGCAGATTACAAAATACTGCTACAAATCCTGCGGGGATAATTATCGTAATTCATGTGTACCAAATGTTAATAACCTGCGCTTTTATATAAAGCCTAAAACTTATCCACATTACAAATATTTTTGTTAACACCATTTTTCTGTAGTTTGACACTTGTTATCTTGTTGTATTAAAAACATTTTTTTGATTACTAACAGATTGTGTAATACTTTATTAGCTTTTATGTAAGGATTTATATTATGTTTATTGAAAAGATAGATAAAGAAATCATTCTCAAACCGTTACAGGTAGTTATTGGAATTGTCGAACGCAAACAAACGCTGCCAATTCTATCTAACGTGCTGATTGAAAACCAGGATGGCGAGATTCGTTTTACAACGACAGATCTGGAAATACAAATCACCACAACCATTAACATTAGCGCCATGGGCGGTCAAATAGGCGCTTTTACCGTTGGCGGCAAGAAGCTCCAGGAAATCCTGCGCGTCCTTCCCGACCAAAGTAAAATTACCATCGACACCAAAGAAAACAAGGTTCAGATCAAGACCAATAAAAGCCGTTTTAGTTTACAGACGTTACCTGCGCAAGATTTCCCAAAATTGAATAATCAATTGGAAAATGCAAAAAAAATCGTCTTATCACAAAAGGATCTGAAAGCATTATTGTTTTCAGTTCAGTACGCAATGGCGCAACAGGACGTGCGTTATTACCTTAATGGCGTTTTACTGATTGTCGAAGGAAATAAAATAAAAGTTGTCGCTACTGATGGACATCGGCTTGCTTTCAATGCAGGTGGAATTGAGAGTAATTGCGACAAACAGGAAATAATTTTACCGCGCAAAGCCGTTGTGGAGTTATCCAAATTATTGCTGGACAGTGATGAAAGCGTCGAGTTGGAGTTCACACAACAGCAAGTTAAAGCAGTATTTTCAGGTATAACGCTGATAACTAAGGTTATTGAAGGAAAATTCCCCGACTACGAACGCGTCATACCGAAATACAGTAACCATCTCAATATGGAGCGAACCATAATGCAGCAGGCTCTGCAACGTGCTGCCATACTATCAAATGAAAAATTTCGGGGCGTGCGCTTTGTACTGACGGAAAAAAATCTTAGCATCATCAGCAGTAATAGCGAGCAAGAAGAGGCGCAAGAAGAAATTGAAACTGATTACCATGGCGAAGCTTTGGACATTGGCTTCAATGTAAACTACCTGATGGATGGTCTAAACAACATCAACGGCAATACAGCTACCTTTTCATTTGGAGACCCGAACAGCAGCATCCTGATGACTACACCAGAAAATCAGGAATTCCGCTATGTTGTTATGCCAATGCGCATTTAAAAACTCTTCTCTGTTCCACGTGGAACATACTAAATACTAGGGAACGATTAATGACTGAATACACCTCAACCAGCATCAAGGTTTTGAAAGGCCTAGAAGCTGTACGCAAGCGCCCCGGCATGTATATTGGCGATACCAATGACGGAACAGGTTTGCATCATATGGTGTTTGAGGCGGTGGATAATGCTGTAGATGAAGCCCTGGCAGGCCACTGTAATGAAATTAATGTCATCATCCATGCGGATAATTCGATTAGTGTCAGCGATAATGGTCGCGGCATTCCGACCGACATTCACAAGGAAGAAAATCGTTCTGCCGCAGAAGTCATCATGACCGTTCTGCATGCGGGGGGAAAGTTCGATAGCAATTCCTATAAGGTGTCCGGCGGGTTACACGGCGTGGGCGTGTCAGTAGTGAATGCATTGTCGGAATGGTTAAAGCTGACCATTTACCGCGACGGCAAAGAACACTTTATGGAATTCCACCATGGCGAGCCAGTCGCGCCGCTAAAGGCGGTGGGCAACTCAAGTAAAAAAGGCACGATTGTCCATTTCTTGGCGGCCAAGGAAACCTTTGGCCTGGTCGAGTTTCACTTCGATATTCTGGCAAAACGCTTACGCGAGTTGTCATTCCTAAATAACGGCGTGAAGATTGCGCTGATCGACCACCGCACGGGAAAGGAAGAGAATTTTGCCTTCAGTGGTGGTATCAAGGGTTTTGTCGAATACATGAATCGCAACAAAACGGCGTTGCACCCCACTGTGTTCTACGCAATCGGGGAAAAGGACGGTATTACTGCCGAAATAGCGATGCAGTGGAACGACTCTTACCAGGAAACAGTGCAGTGTTTCACCAATAATATTCCGCAGCGTGATGGAGGAACGCACCTGACCGCATTACGCGCCGCGATGACACGCACGCTGAACCAGTACATCGAAACAGAGCAACTGGCGAAAAAGGCCAAGGTGGACACCACTGGTGACGATATGCGTGAAGGGTTGACGGCAGTTCTGTCAGTCAAATTACCCGACCCAAAGTTCTCTTCACAAACCAAGGACAAGCTGGTTTCCTCTGAAGTACGACCGGTTATCGAGGATCTGGTGGCGCAGCAAATGAGTGCTTTCCTGCTGGAAAAACCAAACGATGCAAAGATTATCGTAAGCAAGATAATTGATGCCGCCCGAGCCAGAGAAGCGGCGCGCAAGGCGCGTGAACTGACCCGGCGCAAGGGTGTGCTGGACGGCATGGGCCTGCCCGGCAAATTGGCCGACTGCCAGGAAAAAGACCCGGCACTGTCCGAGTTGTATCTGGTGGAGGGAGATTCCGCAGGCGGATCGGCCAAGCAGGGACGCGACCGCAAGTTTCAGGCGATCCTGCCGCTCAAGGGTAAGATACTGAATGTGGAAAAAGCGCGCTTTGAAAAACTTATCGCCTCGCAGGAAATCGCTACACTGATCACCGTGCTTGGCACCGGCATCGGCAAGGACGAATACAACGCCGACAAGTTGCGCTACCACCGCATCATCATCATGACCGACGCGGACGTGGACGGATCGCATATCCGCACCCTGCTGCTTACCTTCTTTTACCGGCAGATGCCAGAGCTGGTCGAGCGTGGCCATATCTACATCGCGCAGCCGCCGCTATACAAAATCAAACAAGGCAAGGACGAACGTTATCTCAAGGACGATCAGGAGATGAAAATTTACATGCTCAAGTCCGCGCTGAACAACGCCGTGCTGCACCCATCAGCCGATGCTGCACCGATCCAGGCGGAAGCGCTGGAAAAAATTGCCAAGCAGTATTTCCTCGCCGAAGCGGTGATCGATCGTCTGTCGCGTTTTACCGCACCGGAAGCCAGTCATGCCCTGCTGATTCTGCCTACGCTATCGCTGGACGATGCCAAACAGGCGCAAACCAGCGCGCAACTGCTGGAAAAGGCTTGCGGCGGCAACATCAAGGTCGTGGCAGAAACCGACGAAGCAGGCGAACATCGCCTGCGCCTGGAAAAGCTCTATCACGGCAACTATTCGGTCAGCTACATGGATCGTGATTTCCTGCATGGCAGCGATTATGTGCAGATACGCCAGGCTGCGGAAATATTGAACGGCCTGATCAAACCGGGCGCCTACATCGCGCGCGGCGAACAGAAACGTGCCGTATCCAGCTTCAAGCAAGCTATCGAATGGCTGCTCGAAGAAGCCAAGCGCGGCGTCAATATCCAGCGCTATAAGGGCTTGGGTGAGATGAATCCGGAGCAACTGTGGGAAACCACCATGGATGTCAAAAACCGCATCCTGCTCAGGGTGCGTATCGAAGACGCTATTACCGCCGACGAGATTTTTACCACGCTGATGGGCGACGTCGTCGAGCCGCGCCGCGCGTTCATCGAGAAAAACGCGCTGGGTGTAAAAAACCTGGACGTATAAAAGGTGTGCCGGATATTCCTGGCGGATTCGTCAAGGGCATCCGGTAATGGCCTCCTTATCTTTGTATTAGATAACGCTTTGAATTAAATGAAATATAGATTATGTCTACACCGGTAACATTTTTCCCCCATCCTTCTCAAAAAGTAACCGAGCCAACCCAAGTAACATCACCCATCTTGGGCAACCGCGTGGAATTGCAACTGCTCACCACCCTGACGTGCAACCTGAAATGCACCTATTGCTCACTCGGTGTAGGCGATATGGTTGGTTCGCAGGGCAAGGTCTCATATACTCCAGATGTGCTGGATGCCTTCGTCAAAAAACATCTTTCCGAACATGAAGTTTATATCACGTTCTACGGTGGCGAGCCGACTCTGAATCTCGATTTCATAAAAGAGATCATGGAGCGCTATCCCACCTTCCGCTTCCAGCTCCAGACCAATGGCACGCTGTTGGACAACTTACCGGATGGTGTCCTGTCCAATCTGTCCAACATCCTGATTTCCATAGACGGCGGCGAAGAAATTACCGATGGTTTTCGCGGGCGCGGTATCTATCGCCAGGTTGTCAAGAATGCCCAGGCAGTGCGCGACCGGCTGGCTGGCACGTTCACGGCACGCGTGACTTGGAGCAGCGAAGAAACCTCATTCGAGGAACTGGACGAGCTGGCGAGCACCTTCGACTATGTGTATTTCCAGTTTGTCGCCGGCGAAGGCACTTATACCCCACCCGCGATGGAAAAGAAAAAAGCGGTGATTACGCAACTGGTGGACAAGTTTTTCGCTAGCGAAGAGCTATACCCGATGATCCCGATCATGGGAATCGTGCGCAACAAGGTGCTGCCGACACGGGCCACCGAGCTGTATCACGGCAAGACACAGTGCCGGGTGTCCACACACATCCTCAATGTGATGCCGGACGGCAAGATTTTCCCCTGCCCCGACATGATGTACGCGCCCGAGATGCTGCAGGGCGACGTGATCGCAAACTGGCTCAAGCCCAGCCCGCTACAGCCGCACCCCGACATGCCGTGCGACCGCTGCGAGGCGCAGTCGTGGTGCCGCGGCAACTGCATGAAGAACCTCTACCTCGCCTACGTGAAGAATGACCAACGCTACCGCAACAACGTCGTCGATCCGATTTGCGACCTGGTCAGGTTCCTGGGCAGGGAAATCGACCGCCACGACCCGCACGCTTGGTACGCACAAGCCCCGTTAGGCGTGCGCAAGACCCTGCGTGACTGCGAGGTCTACGAGTATGTGGAAATCATGCCCTGATGCAGCAGCCATGCGGCAGAGGGAAACTTGTTGCCCACCTTGCTAGCAGGCGGTTTTAACCCAGATTGTCCATTAGCCATAAACCTGGCTATAACAGAGCATTTCCCCCCTTTGGAAAAGGGGGGCTAGGGGGGATTTGAATGTTGCACGGATATAAAATCCCCCTCAATCCCCCTTTTCCAAAGGGGGAGGCAGATTGAATTTTCCAATGGATTATTTGGGTTTAAACTGGATTATCCTGATCGAAGAAGCGGTGTTCCAGGCCGAAACGCCCGGACAGGTGAGCACCCAGTGCCTGGATGCCCAGCCGTTCGGTGGCATGGTGTCCGGCGGCAATAAAGGCTACGCCGCTTTCCTGCGCGAGATGAAAGCTCGGTTCGGAAATTTCACCGCTGATGTAAGCCTCTGCGCCTTGCGCAATAGCCGCCTCGAAATAGCCTTGTGCCCCGCCGCTGCACCATGCCACTTTCCGGATGTTTTTGGCATTGTCCCCGATGGCCTGCGGAGTGCGTTGCAGCCGACCCCCGATCCACGCGGCTAATTGTGCGAGCGTCTGGGGATGCTCAAGTTCGCCGATGCACGCGATGTTTTGTTCACCGAACCGGCCCTGCTCCGCCAGCCCCAGTAATTTGCCGAGTTGCGTGTTGTTGCCCAGCTCGGAGTGCGCGTCGAGCGGCAGATGGTAGGCCAGCAGGCTCACGTCATTGCGCAGCAATTGGGCGATGCGCCGCTTTTTGATGCCGGTGATCGTGGCATCCTCGTTGCGCCAGAAATAGCCGTGATGTACCAGAATTGCATCCGCGCCCCACGCTATTGCCGCATCCAGCACCTGTTGTGAAGCGGTCACGCCGGTTGCAATGCGTCGCACTTCCATGCGGCCTTCCACCTGCAAGCCGTTCGGGCAGTAATCCTTGAACAGGCTGGTTTGCAGCAGGCTTGCGCTATAATCGCACAATTCATTGAGCAGCATGAGTTTTCCCCAGATATGGAACATGATAAGAAACAGGACATGAAACAGGCGCACCAATCATACCATGCGTAAACACTGGCTATTGTTCACCCAGGCGGTCACGGTCGCGTTGGCGCTGCTGTTTATAGTACAGACGCTCAAGCCGGAACTGCTGCCGAGTTCAGCGCGCAGCGGCGTGGTTACGCTGCAGGAAAGCGCGCCGCAGGCAACGGAAGGAAAACCGGTTGCCATGATGGGGTTAAGCGCCGCCGCGCAAAAAGCCATGCCCAGCGTGGTGAACATCTTTACCAGCACCGTCATCAAGACGCCGCTCCACCCCTTCATGGAAGACCCGCGTTTCCGTTTTTTCTTCGGCGACCCGCGCGACATGGAGCCGCAAAGCAGCTCCAGCCTGGGCTCCGGCGTGATTGTCAGCCCGGACGGCTACATTCTCACCAACCACCATGTCGTGGAGGCTGCCGACCAGATCGAAGTCGCGCTGGCGGATGGACGCAAGACCAAGGCGCATGTGATCGGCTCAGACCCGGAAACCGACCTCGCCGTCATCAAGGTCGAACTGCCCGGCCAGCTTCCCGCCATCACCTTCGGCCACCCGGAGCAGGCGCAGGTGGGCGATATGGTGCTCGCGATCGGCAACCCGTTCGGCGTGGGGCAGACTGTGACCATGGGCATCATCAGCGCACTCAAGCGCAATCATCTGGGATTGAACACCTTTGAAAGCTTCATCCAGACCGACGCCGCAATCAACCCCGGCAATTCCGGCGGCGCGCTGGTGGACGTGAGCGGTAACCTGATCGGCATCAACAGCGCGATCTATTCGCCGAATGGCGGCTCGCTCGGCATCGGTTTCGCCATTCCCGCCAGCATCGTCAAAAAGACCATGGAACAAATTATCCAGAGCGGCTCGGTGACGCGCGGCTGGATCGGCGCGGGGGTGCAGGAGCTGACGCCGGAACTGGCCGAATCCTTCAAGCTGGGCAGCACCAAGGGCGTGCTGATCACCGAAATCATACGCAACAGCCCTGCGGAACAGGCAGGCATCAAGACCGGCGATATCCTGATTGCGATAGACGATCAAGCCATCGACGACTGGAACACCATGCTGGAAACCGTGGCCAACCTGCCGCCCGGCAAGATTGTCACGGCCAGGCTGATGCGCAACGGAGTAGCGACAAGTTTGCCGGTTAAAATCGGCAAGCGGCCAAAGCCAAGGGAGCAGTAGCCACGTGACGAATTTTTTTCCAGGAAAACTTGCCCTCAAGCCAGCCAACACATCCTTTGCGCTGCGCATGTCATATCTGGCTATCACTCATTAGTGAGGGCGCCGTCATCGCCCACGGGCTGCCTGACCGGTAGCCATACCCGGAATACGCTGCCTTTTCCCTCGGTGCTCTCGACCTCGATCCGCCCATGATGTTTTTTGATGATGCTGAAGGAAACGGAAAGTCCAAGTCCCGTTCCCGTGCCAACCGGCTTGGTCGTAAAGAAAGGGTCGAATAACCGGTTCAGATTTTCCGGCGGGATACCCTTGCCGCTGTCGGCAATCTCGATCCAGATCTGCTCATCACGGGTTCCCGTGCGGATAGCGATCGTGCCACGGGTTTCGATCGCCTGGGCGGCGTTGATCAGAAGATTCATGAACACCTGGTTCAATTGGGCAAGCAGACATTCCACCGGCGGCAGCACGCCGTATTCTTTTACGACTTCGCACTTGTACTTGAGTTCGTTCCAGATCACGTTAAGCGTGCTGTCGAGTCCGCGATGAATATCCTCATGGCTCCATTTCTCACCAGTACTGATGCGCGAAAATTCCTTGAGGTTTTCCACAATATTTTTCACCCGATCGATCCCCTCCTGGGATTCGGACAGGAGCGCCACCGCATCCTGCCTCAGGTAAGCAATTTCCTCCCCTTTTATCAGTTCCGCCAGCCCGGCTGGCAGCTTGTTTCCTTCGGGCGCCAACAGCTCCGCCTGTTCGTACGCATCAAGCACGGCAAGAAATTTTTTGATATATGTTTCGAGCGCGCCCAGATTGGACTTGATATAGCCGATGGGGTTGTTGATCTCATGCGCCACCCCTGCCGCAAGCAGGCCGATGGAAGCCATTTTCTCGGATTGCATCAACTGGCTTTGCGCCTGTTCCAGCTTGGCGTTGAGTTCACGCAGTTCATTGTTGGCATGAGTGAGTTCCTCCATGCGCTGCCGCGCATCGGCTTCGATACGCTTAAGCTCGGTAAGATCGGCCATCGTGCCGACGTAGCCGGAAATCTCGTTGTGCTCATCGCGGATGGCAGCGACGTTGAGCAACACCAGGGTGGCTGCGCCATCTTTGCGGCGCAGGAGCGTTTCGCCGCTGAAGGCACCCTGCTCGCGCGCGACATCCGAAATCTGCAGCGGCGAGGGATAGGGACCGTCTGCCACCGTCAGCAATTCGACGTGTTGCCCGATCACATCCTGCGCGGAGTAGCCGAACAGCCGAGCGAAGGCGGGGTTGGCGTAAACGATGCGCAGCTCCGCATCGGTCAGCACAATGGCTTCCAAAGCCTGCTCGACAGCCTCACTCAGGCGGCGGCGCTCGGCCTCTGCGGCCTTGCGCGCGCTGATGTCCAGCACACGAATGCGGATGAGGCCGCTTTCCGCAACGTAATAAGCATGCTGCTCGAAGGTGCGTTCGCCGAGCACGGTCTCCAACACGGACTCCCGCTCCTGCCCTTGCTCGAAAAGCTCGAACGGTAATTGCTGCCCTTTCAGCAAAGGATGCTCCAGCCCCTTTGCTGCCAGGCCGGGAAACATTTTTTCGGCTGCGGGGTTCAGGTAGGTGATCTCTCTGGCGGCATTGACCTCGAGGACAGGATTGGGATCCATATAGACCTCGAGAATGGGGTTCGGATCCATCCTGGGGAAGGATGCCAGTTGCTGCAACTGCGAGTTGATCTCCGCCAGCTTCACCTGGCTCGCGCGCAACGCGCGGTAGGCGTCGTCCCGCTGCAGCTTGTTGACATAGGCGGCGGAGTGGTAGCGCAGCCGCGCTACCAGTTCGATCGCGTCGGGGAGCTTGACGATGTAATCGTTGGCCCCCGCCATAAAGGCAGCCGCCTTGGTGGCGGGATCTTCGTTGCTGGAAAGCATGACGACGGGGATGTCGCGGGTGGCGGGATGGGCGCGGATGAAGCGGCAAACGGTGAGGCCGTCGATCCCCGGCATGTTGAGGTCGAGCAGGATGACGGTGGGGCCGACTTTTTCGGCGGTGCAGACCGCCTAGGACGAATCCTGGCAATAGTGGATGCTGATGTCTTTTTCATCGGCAAGCTCGCGCTGCAGCAACGCGGCAACGAACGGCTGGTCGTCCACCAGCATGACCATGATCGGGTGCGCTATTTCTTCGGTGACCGCTTCTGTAACCTGGATGCCCATGTAGCCTCCTTCATTGCCGCCCTGTAAGAATTGCTTCCGGGCCGCTCCGGATACGCGCCATGAATGGCGTTAGTGTCGGATACTCAGCAGATGCTCAATATACTGCAATACGGCATTCACTGTAGAAACACCGTAAAATTTGACCTGGCTGTCGCCGGGCAGCGTTTGCAGAAGGTCGCGCGCGGTCGCACGCATCTTGCCGGCGCGCGCATCATCGCCTTCCCGTGCATACAGGTCGCCAAGATCGAGGTAGGCGGCGATGAACGAAGGGTCGAGATAAATGACCTTTTTCAGCAGGCTTTTGACCTCCGTAAACTCCCCTCGCTCCTGTGCCAGCAGCGCCAGCAGGTAATGAGCTTCCGCGATCAGCGGATTTTTTGCAATTATTTCACCGCAAACCTTCGCGGCCTTGTCCCGTTGACCCTGGTTCGCATACTGCCAGGCCATCTCCATTTCCGTAACCGCCGTTTCCTTGCCTGTCGCTACAACTGCCGGCGGTGAAGCTTCAGCGGCATTGGTTTTCCGTGTGGCGGGCTTTGCTGCTGCCGGTTTTATTGGGGCAGCGTGCGGTGTTTCAAAGACTTGGACAGGGGCTGGCAGGGCGAAAGGAGTTGCGCCTTTCTGGTAAACGATGGAGGCAGGAAACACCCTGGTGCGCAGCTTCCCCAGATGGTGGGCATACAGTTCGCCGTGGCCGGTGACCAGTATTCCGCCTTCGTTCAGTGTCTCGGTGAACTTGTCCGCGATGCGGAAAACTATGTGGGGTTCCATGTATATGAACATGTTGCGGCACAGGCTCAGATCCATGCCGTACAGGCCGGAGGCGTAATCCGGAAATTCGTCGGCTACCAGGTCACCCGCACGAAATGTCACCCTGTTACGGATGGCGCCGTCCAGCACCCATGTGTTCTTGTGCGGATGGAAATAGCGCTGCCGCCGTGCGTCGCTCATGCCCCGAAAAGACCACTCGGTGTAAATCCCCTGCCGCGCCTTCTCGATGAAATCCTGGTTAATGTCCGTGCCGATGATGAAAATATTCCACCGGGATTGGTCGGTCATCAGCTCATCCAGCAGGATGGGCAGGGAGTAGGCCTCCTCGCCGCTGGAACAGGCGGCGCACCAGATGCGCAAAGAGCGCTCCGCCTTCCGGCGTTCGAGCAATTCCGGCAGGATGACGTCCTGAAGCAGCACATGCTGCTCACGGTCGCGGAAAAAATAGGTTTCACCCGTACTCAGCAGGGTGGTGAGCTCTTTCCGTTCACGCCGGATGTCCGCATCCGAGCCGAGAAACTGGCAGTATTGCTCCGTACTGGAAAGGTTCAGCGCCCGCACCCGCTCGGCGACCATCTTGCGCAGCAACGTATCGTCCTGTTCGCGCACCAGCAAGCCTATCCGGCTGGCAATCAGAGTTCTGGTTAGATTGAGGGAGGTCTCTTCCATCGCTGGCCTTCCTATGATGACGCCAAATTGTATAAGAATCGCCCTGAAATCGCGGGAAGCAGGCATGAATACCGGGATGCGGGCTGGTTGAAATGACAATAACACACGCCGGCTGGGTTCGCCCCGGAATATCAGGACAGTGAAGGTTTACAGGGTGCTGGCAGGGTTTCCGCAGGCACGAAGCGGAAGTCAGCATTTCATCCAGATAATGCCAACGCGAGTTGAAAGGGGATGGTGCTATATATCTATTCCAAGCGCGATAGGTTCTTTACGCCTCGTTTGCCTTGACTTTGCCCATCCACGCGGCAACCACGATGCCTGCCTCATATAGCAGCCACAGCGGGATCGCCAGCATGAATTGCGATACCACGTCCGGCGGCGTGAAAATCGCACCGACGATAAACGCGCCGACGATCACGTATGAGCGGCTTTCCCGGAGTTTCGCAACGCTGACAATACCCATGCGCACCAGAAGTATCACTGCCACCGGTACCTGAAAAGTTACCCCGAATGCCATGAACATTCCAAGCACGAAGCTGAGATATTTGTCGATGTCGGTCATTACCGCCACACCCTGCGGGGCCGAGGCAGTGATGAAACCGAACACCACCGGAAACACAGCAAAGTAGGCGAATGCCATGCCACTGAAAAACAGCAGGGTGCTGGCGAATATAAGCGGCATGACCAGGCGCTTCTCGTGCGCATACAGGCCCGGCGCGACAAATCTCCATATCTGATAAAGGATGTAAGGCAGCGCAATCAGCAAGGCGGCCATCATCGCCACCTTGAGCGGCACAAAAAACGGCGTAGTGACATCGGTTGCGACCATCTGTCCGCCTTTGGGCAGTTTCGCCAGCAGCGGTTCAGCCAGGATGGCGTACAGGTCGGACGCCCATGGAAACAGACAAATAAATACCAACAGCAAAGCCACTGCGCTTCTCAGCAAGCGCGAGCGCAATTCGATCAGGTGCGCGATAAATCTTTCATTTTTGCCCATCAAACTGGCTTGCCTGGCGTAGTGGAAGGTTGTGTAACCGACGGCTTCTGTTCGTCGGGTGTTGCGGAAGATTTGCCGGTCTGCGCATCTAGTATTTTTTGCTCCAGAGCAAGCCTAGCTTCATTTGATGCTTTCTCGATGGCGCTGACTTCATTGCGGATTGTGCCGCGCAGCTGATTCACTTCTTCAATGGCGATGTCGTTTGCAATATCGTTCTTGACGCTATGCACATAGCGTTGCACCCGGCCCCACAAATGCCCAGCCGTACGCGCAACTTTCGGCAGCCGTTCCGGGCCGATGACGACCAGCGCCACCAGCAAAATAACAATCAGTTCAGTGAATGCGAAGTCAAACATGCGTATTAGACTTGTCCTTCGTCTGCGTTCTTGAAGTTACTTCGCCTTCGATGGCCTGGCCATCCTGCTGGGCCTGCTTGGGTTCGTCGTCGCGCACCCCTTCCTTAAAGTTTTTCACAGCACCGCCCAAGTCGCTGCCGATGTTGCGCAGTTTCTTGGTGCCAAATATCAAAATAACGACCAGCAATACAATCAACCAATGCCAGATACTGAATGAACCCATTTTAGTTTCTCCTTAAAATTAATTGTGCCGCACCATGGGTGGAATATTGCCGCCACCGATAATGTGAATGTGCAAATGAAATACCTCCTGCCCGCCTCCCTTGCCGGTATTGATCACGGTGCGGAAACCGTTTTCCAGGCCTTGTTCTTTTGCAAGCCTGGGAGCGAGCAACAGCATCCTGCCGAGCAGTGCGGCATGTGCACCCTCTGCCTCCACCAGTGAAGCCAGATGCAGCTTTGGGACCAGCATGAAATGCACCGGTGCCACCGGGTTGATGTCGTGGAACGCCAGGATTTCTTCGTCCTCATACACCTTGCGACAAGGAATTTCGCCGCGCGTAATTTTACAAAAAATGCAGTTATCCATGCTCAATCCTTTTCCCTGCATTCCTTCTCGGCAATGCCCGACAAGCCTTCGCGGCGCGCCAGCTCGTCCAATACATCGTCCGCGCTCAGGTCGTGCTTCGCCAGCAGTACCATGCAATGAAACCACAAATCGGCGGTTTCATAAACAAGATGAGTTTTGTCGCCCCCTTTGCTGGCCAGTATGACCTCAGTCGCTTCCTCGCCGATCTTTTTCAGAATCGCGTCTTCGCCCTTGCTGAACAGCTTGGCGACGTAAGAGCTGTCCGGCGATGCGTGTTTGCGTGTTTGGAGCGTTTCCGCCAGTCGCAGCAGTATATCCTTGTTCATTTTTTATAAATCTCGTCGGGAGATTTCAACACAACATCCGTTTCTACCCATTGCCCTTTTTCCAGGCGGCTGAAAAAGCAGCTTGCGCGTCCGGTGTGACATGCAATGCCGCCCTGTTGTTCAACTTGCAGAAGTATGACATCGCTATCGCAATCCAGCCGGATTTCCTTTACATTCTGAATATGTCCCGACTCCTCGCCCTTGTGCCACAGTTTTTTGCGCGAACGCGACCAATACACTGCCTCGCCTTTTTGCCATGTAAGCCTCAAGGCATCGCGATCCATCCACGCGACCATCAGTACCCGCCCCGTCGCCGCGTCCTGCGCGATGGCAGGCACCAGGCCGTCCCCCGACCAGTTCACCTTGTTTAACCATGCCTCGCTCATAGCCGCACCTCGATATTGTGTTGAGCCATAAACTCTTTGGCCTGCCGCACCGTGTATTCGCCGAAGTGGAAAATGCTCGCAGCCAGTACCGCATCAGCGCCGCCGAGTTTCACGCCGTCAACAAGGTGCTGCAGGTTACCCACGCCGCCGCTGGCAATAACCGGGATTTCCAGTGCATCCGTTACCGCGCGCGTCAGGGCCAGATCAAAGCCGTTTTTTTGTCCGTCCCGATCCATGCTGGTCAGCAGGATTTCACCCGCGCCCAACTGCTGCATTTTTTTCGCCCACTCCACGGCATCCAGCCCTGTCGACCTGCGTCCGCCATGAGTGAACACTTCCCAGCGGTTCGCTCCGGTCTGTTTGGCATCGATCGCCACCACGATGCACTGCGAACCGTAACGCCCCGCGGCATCCGCAACCAGTTGCGGATTCAGCACGGCGGAGGTGTTGATGCTGACCTTGTCCGCGCCGGCATTCAGCAGGTTCCGTACGTCGCCGACCTCGCGCACCCCGCCGCCCACAGTCAGCGGAATGAACACCTGCGAGGCGACCTGTTCGATGATGCGGAAAATGATCCCGCGGTCGTCCGAGCTGGCGGTGATGTCGAGAAAAGTCAGTTCGTCCGCGCCCTGCTCGTCATAGCGGCGCGCAATTTCCACCGGGTCGCCGGCATCGCGCAATTCGACGAAGCTGACGCCTTTGACCACGCGCCCTGCAGTGACATCGAGACAGGGAATAATACGCTTCGCCAGCATGAGTTATTGCTTTGCACCTGTCAATTCATCAGCCAGCGCTTGTGCTGCGCGGAAATTCAGCGTGCCCTCGTAAATCGCGCGACCGGTGATCGCCCCAGTGATACCCTCGGGCTGCACCGCGCACAGCGCGCGCACATCGTCCAGGTTAGTGATGCCGCCGCTGGCAATCACCGGTACATGCAGCGGGCTGGCCAATTCAACTGTGGCCGGAATGTTTACGCCGGATAACATGCCGTCGCGACCGATGTCGGTGTAAATAATCGCTTCGACGCCGTAGCCTTCGAAACGTTGCGCCAGATCCGCCACGTCGTGGCCGGTCAGCTTAGACCAGCCGTCCACGGCAACCTTGCCGCCCTTGGCGTCCAGCCCGACCATGATGTGGCCGGGAAAGGCATCGCACGCCTCGTGCAGGAATCCCGGCACCTTAACCGCCGCCGTGCCGATGATGACGTAGGTTACGCCGATGTCGAGGTAGCGTTCGATGGTTTCCAGGTCGCGGATACCGCCACCCAGTTGCACCGGCACGTCGCTGCCGCCCATCGCCTCGATGATGCTGCGCACCGCAGCCTCGTTCTTCGGCTTGCCGGCAAAAGCGCCGTTCAGGTCCACCAGGTGCAGGCGGCGCGCGCCCTGCTCCAGCCAATGCTGCGCCATGGCGGCGGGATCTTCGGAAAATACCGTGGCATCTTCCATCACGCCCTGTTTGAGGCGCACACAATGACCGTCTTTCAAATCAATCGCGGGAATAATAAGCATGGCAGTACGTCAAAAGTTAAGGGTTCCAATGCACGAAATTTTGCAGCAGCTTCAGCCCTGCTGTTTGGCTTTTTTCCGGGTGAAATTGCACCGCAAACAGATTGTCACGCGACATCGCGCAGACAAAAGGCTGCGGATAGTCGCTGGTGCCCTGCACCAAGGATGGGTCCTGCGGCAACACATAATAGCTATGCACGAAGTAAAAACGCGAATTTTGCTCGATGCCGTTCCACAACACGTGATCACCATGGCGAACCCGGTTCCAGCCCATGTGCGGCACCTTGAGTCTGCTGCCCTGCGCATCGCTCATGTCACCGGCAAAGCGCACCACTTCGCCGCGCAAAACGCCCAGCCCCGCCACATTGCCCTCGGAGCTGTGCTCAAACAGCATTTGTAGGCCGATGCAGATGCCGAGAAATGGCTTATCGCGCGCGGCCATCAGCACGGCGTCGCGCAAGCCGCGCGCATCCAGTTCGCGCATGCAGTCCGGCATTGCCCCCTGGCCCGGAAATACCACGCGCCCGGCTTCTGCGATCACTCCGGGATCGTCGCTGACGACGATTTCGGCATCTGGCGACACTTTGCGCAGGGCTTGTTCGACCGAGCGCAAGTTGCCCATCCCGTAATCTACAACCGCAACATCAACCATTTCAACTTATAGCGTTCCCTTGGTGGAAGGCATTACGCCGGCCATGCGCGGATCAAGCTCCAGCGCCATGCGCAACGCGCGGCCAAATGCCTTGAAAATAGTTTCGGCCTGATGGTGGGCATTGTTGCCTGCCAGATTGTCGATATGCAAAGTCACCAACGCGTGATTGACGAAGCCCTGGAAAAACTCGTTGATCAGATCCACATCGAATTCGCCGATGCTGTCGCGCACGAATTCGCAATTGAACACCAGGCCTGGTCGTCCGGAAATGTCCAGCACCGCGCGCGACAGGGATTCGTCCAGCGGCACGTAGGCATGGCCATAACGGCGCAAGCCTTTCTTGTCGCCGATGGCCTGGTTGAAGGCCTGCCCGAGCGTGATGCCGATGTCCTCCACGGTGTGATGCGCATCGATGTGCAAATCGCCTTTGGCGAGAACGCTAATGTCCAGCAGTCCATGCCGGGCGATCTGGTCGAGCATGTGATCGAGAAACGGCAGCCCGGTATCGAATTTTGTCTTGCCCCTGCCGTCCAGGTTCAACTCGACGGTGATTTGGGTTTCCAACGTGCTGCGTGAAACATTCGCGCTACGCATGATTATCGCCTTATGCGAGTTGGTTAAGGGTATCCAGCAATGCAGCAACGAATTTCGCGCATTCATCCGGTGTGCCGACTGTCACACGCAAGCAGTTATTCAGCATCGGATGCCCGCCATTCAGATTCTTGATCAGCACACCACGCCGTTTCAGGCCGTCGAACACCTCTGTAGCGCGCGCCGCGCGGAACAACAGAAAATTTGCCTCGCTGGGGTAAACCTGCACCCCGGCAATTGCGCCCAACTGGCGGTGCAGCGCGGCGCGATCCAGCTTGATCTGCTCTGCCTGCTGCAGCAGTATTTTGTGGTGCCCCAATAATTTTTCGGCAACCACCTGAGGCAATACGCCGACATTATACGGTAAGCGCAGCTTTTCCAACTGTTCCAGCCATGCCGTCCTGCCCGCCAGAAAACCCAAGCGCAGCCCGGCCATGCCGAGCTTGGAAAAGGTGCGCATCACCAGCAGATTCGGATAGTCCGCCAGGCGCGGGATAAAACTGTCGGCGGCAAAGGCGTAATAGGCCTCATCCACCACCACCAGCCCCGGTGCCGTTTCGATGATCTGCATCACATCCGGTGCCGAAAACAAATTGCCGGTGGGATTATTCGGATAGGCGATAAAAACCAGCGCGGGTTTCTCGCGCCGGATCGCTGTGAGGGTCGTCGGCAAATCCAGTGAGAAATCCGCCGCCAGCGGTACGCCCACATAACGCATCCCGGTAAACGTCGCGATCATCTTATACATTACGAACGACGGTTCCAAGCCCAGCAAAGTTGCGCCGGGTTTATTCAGCGCCAGCGCCAGCAACTGGATCAGCTCATCCGAGCCATTGCCAAGCAATACTCCCATATCGTCCGGCAGGTCGAGTGTGCAGCGGATTTTTTCCTTGAGCGAGGCGGCACCGGGATCGGGATAACGGTTAATGGCTGCGGCCGCGACTACTCCGGCAATCTCGCCGCGCAGTGCCGATGGTACGGGATAGGGGTTCTCCATCGCATCCAGCTTGATATAGCCCGTGCTGTCCGGCACATGGTAGGCATGCAGATCAAGGATTTCGCGGCGCAGCAATGTGCTTGCGAGGGAAAAAGCGGAAGGCATGAAAAGAATCGCTCAATAATCGAGTGGCACCACAATGGCGCGCAGCTTATCACAAACTTGATGCCGCAACTGTCAAGTCAGGATCGGCTCATTCTCCCTTGGAGCAACCCAGCCCCAAATTCTTTTCATCGAGAAAGCGAAAGGCAGTCTGGCGGGCCGGGGGACGAGACGCGTTCCTGCCGGTCTTGTCGTTGGGAGCCAGCAGCTTTTCTACCGCGTCTGTGCGGATTGTCTGGCCCGTGCTGTTATCTGCGACGGTTTGGCCGGAAGGTGGAGGATTGTCCTCGGCCAGAGCAATGCCCGAACCGGTCAGCCATACCAGAAGAACCGCGCTAGTGAGTGCCGGCCATTTGTACATCAATTACCTCCACTTCGAAATCCAGCCGCTTTCCCGCCAGATGATGGTTGCCGTCCAGCATGGCGCCCTGTTCCGTTAGGGAAAGTACCTTCAACTGGAATCGGCCATCGCTGCCGCTTGGGGAGAGGTTCATGCCGGGTTGTATATCGAGACCGGGCGGCAGGTTTTCGCGTACTGCCTCGAACACCAGCTCGGGGCGGTACAGGCCGTAGGCATCTTCTGCATCCAGCGTAAATTGGTTTCGATACCCCGCCTCTTTACCCTCTATGGCTTTTTCCAGGCCAGCGACGACCTGGCCCATGCCCACCACGAAAGACATGGGTTTGCTGCCGTCGTCGAGCAGGGCATTCTGATCCCTGTCCGTTACCCGGCACTTTAATGTCACCTTACTGCCCCTGATCGCCCGCATAACTGTTCCTTTGTCGTTTCTGCCGGATGCGGCGCACCCCCTGCCACACAAGCAGTGCTGCGCCTAGTAGCGAAACGGCCAGCGCACCATATTCCATCAACACGATCCGCGTGTCTCCGGGCCTTGTTTCAGTCAGGTGAGCCACAATCACGCCCCGTTCGCCTGAATTTAATGCGACCTTGCTAAAGTATTCCATGCGCGACACCACCAGCCACCAGCCCAACCAAGTGTGATTTTGGTTTTCATAGTTGGTCGCCGCATGGCAGACGGTGCAGCGCGCCTCAAGGAGCCTGACCGGATAGGGTCGCGCCGCCAACCGCTCCATTTCTTCCGCATGCCGCCGCGCCTCAGCCTCGGCTTGCGCGCGCTCGCGCTCGACCTCCTCCACCCTGCTCTTTTCCAACTGCGCCCTGAATTGCTCGCGCTCCTTTTCCGAGCGTATGGAGGATTTCAGCTCATACTCGGAGGTGTCAATATCGGCGTGAGCCGTGCCCGCCCAAGCCAGACTTAACAACAGGGGCATAATCAAGCCGCCCGACCACCCCATGTTTCACTTGCGCCGTGGATCGGGCGGCGTTTTCGCTGTCCAGCCCATAACCGCATCACGGTTCTCGGCCGGTATTTTCAGGTGATCGACGCTGAGACCCTTTTCCTTGAGCTTGCGTTCCATTTCGGCCATATCCTCTTCCGTGATACCGCGCGCGGCATAGTCGGCCCTAGCCTTATCTATGGCCTTATCGACCCGTTTTTTTACCGGCAGCCATTCCGGATTGGCAAGCGCATCCCGGGCTGCTGCATCCCCCAGGATGCTGGCTAGGGGCAGATAGGGATTGGCCGGCAGCATGATTTCATCCAGTTCGCGGGTTACTTTTTCCAGGTCGGCGTGGAATTTCGGCATCCAGCGATTTACGAACTGAAACAGGAAATGTCCCGCACCCGCTTCTGCTTCATTATCGTGCCTGCCCATTTCGCGAGCCTCGGCGGCGCGCGCATAGAGGTAAGCAACAAATTCCAGTTGGATCGCAACATGATCCGGCAAATCCCTGAAATGCTCGCCGCGCATCACATTGAATTTCCGGTAGAACGCTTCCATTTCGGCAACCGTGCCGCCCATCAGGGCGCCATCCAGATACATGCCGGGGTTGATCTGGGCCTCGCGGGGAGGTTGCAAAAAAATTCTGCTGTAAATGATCAACAATTCTTCCTGGCTGGGGACTTTTGCCAACTGCTCGCGCAGGGCTGCTATGTGCGGCCCCAACCCGTAACCTAGCTCCACATCCAATTCGGCCAGGTCGTCGGCCAGAAATTCAACTATGGCCTGATAAGTGTTCTGGTCCATCGGCGCCATGAAAGCTCGCGCCAGCATCAGGTAGAAATCGGACTTGTCTTGCAGTGATAAATCAGGCTTATTCATAATCCTTATGGTATTACATTAAAAAGCAAAACACAAAAAAAACCGGATAAAGGGTTTCCCCTTTATCCGGCAGCTTCGTTTGACACTGGGAGGTGTATCTTACGAATTCTTCCCCTCTGGTGCTGCGGCAAGATTCAGCATTTTCTCGCCTACCGCCCATCCAGCGAGAGCGATGGAAAACGCCACCAGAGTCGTCATCCACTCGGTGAGCGAGGGTGTGTACTGAATCAGCCCCGGCACCCAGGAGCCCTTGAACAGCGGAACCAACTGGCCGGAAATGATGAACTCGTAGCGCCCGATGAACAGCGAGACGATCACCATGAGGGCGGGCAACATCGGCGAACTGCCGTTAACCAGCATCAGGAATGCCGCCACCATCAGAACGATTTCGATCCAGTACCAGGGCGAAGCCACGACGTGATCCCACACCTGCATACCGTCGGCGTTGGTCCACAGGCCGATCACAGTGCGCGAAACGACCGCCAGGATGACTACCGCCAGAACGGCGGCGAACACCTTGGACATGGAGCCGGCCATGAGATTGCGCACCTTCTCTGGCATGTTGCCGGCGCTGCCGTAGGTCAGGTAGGTAATCAGCACCGCAAAAGCCGCACCCGATACTGCCGCCGTGAGGAGGAAGTAAATGGGCACCAGAGGGCCATACCACATCGGACGCATGATCATCGCGCCGAACACGCCGCCCAGCGTGCCGTGGGCGATAACCACGGCGACGAAGGAGGCAATGCCCAGAGTGCGCGAACCGCTGCTGTCCCAGTCGTTGGCGTTCACCTTCTGGAATTTGAGCAGCAGCAGCACCAGATAGGCCAGGTAGAACACGCCCATCCAGTTAAGCGGCGACAGATACTGGAACGACAGGGGAATCGCCCACAGCATGCGGAACGGGTGGCCGATTTCCAGCGCCAGCGAGGCGAAACCTGCGATCAGCGTCACCACCGCCAGCCAGACACAGCGCTTGGCGATCGGGTAGAACTCCTTGAACCCGAACACCATGGCCAGCGAGGCCACGAAGGTCAATCCCGTCGAGGTGAGTACGAAGAACACGTAGTTCACCACGGGCAGCCCCCAGGTCACACCGTTGCTGCCGGTGTTAAAGGAGGCATGACCGCTGGACATGAGATTACTGAAGACAATGCCCAAACTGATCACCAGCCCGGCAACGCCCGCCATCATGGCCATACCGACCGGCCCTTTTGCTTCAACTTGCGTAGTCATAGTTTTTTCTCCTTATACCTTGTTGATGCCGTTGCGGCCCATGGGCACCGCTGCCCCGCCGCCCGCGCCGGAACCAGTCACGTAATACACCTGGGGCTTGTTGCCCGTGTGCTCCAGCAGGCGAGTGCCCTTCTTCGACGAAATCATGCGGCTGACTTCCGAATTGGGGTTGTCGAGGTCGCCGAAGTAGCGGGCTGTGGGCGCACAAGTGCGCACACAGGCCGGCGTGAACTCGCGTGTTGCCTCGTCCTCGTTGGTCAGATTGGCAGTGCCGGCAGGCGCCTTGCTGATTTTGTGGTAGCAGAAGGTGCACTTGGACACCACGCCATTCGGCTGGATGCCGACGCCGTGTGCGTTGTCCTGCTGCGGGCCCTTATACGGCGGATTCCAGGACAGGTCGCCCGATCCCTTGAAGACATCCTTGATATTGGGTTCGATGAGCGGCTTCTCGTCGGTGTAGAAACGCACACCGTACGGGCAGGCGATCATGCAGAACTTGCAGCCGATACACTTGTTCCAGTCGATGAGCACCACCCCATCCGCGGTTTTGAAAGTGGCCTTGGTCGGGCACACATGCAAACACGAAGGTTCCTCGCAATGCATGCAAGGCCGCGGAAACCATTTCAGGGTCGGCGTAGGTTGCTTGCCTTCCGTGTAATACAACACATCCTGGTAGTTTTCGCCGGGCAGGCGGTTGTTCTCCATCTGGCAGGCGGTGCTGCAAGCCTGACACCCGGTGCATTTTTCCAGGTCAATTACCATTCCCCATTTAGCCATAGCTATATCTCCTTAATTCTCATTAGTCCCGGTTATGCGCGCTCTACCGTCACCTTGCCGGTGTAGTAGTTGCACATACCGGAAATGCGATCCGACTGTTGCGGCACGATTTCGTCCACGTGCGAACCGCCCAGCGCCTTGGCCCAGCGGCCCCATGCCCAGTGACCATGCTCGAACGGCAGCACGATGGTGTCAGGACGGGTCAGCTCGGTGACGCGCGCGGTTGCGATGATTTCGCCCACGGCAGACTTGATCTTGATGCGGCCGCCATCCTTGATGCCCTTGGCGCTGGCCAAACTCGGATGAATTTCCGCCAGAGCGCCCTTGTTGCCGCCGGCAGCAGGCTGGAGCAGGGTAATGGCGTGCGGGATGTTGCCGCCGCGCCCTTCCGCATGCATCGCGGTCTTCGGGGAGATGAAGTGCACGTCGCCCCCGCCGGTGTACTTGGGCTCTTCCCAGTGCGGCATGTTGTACTTGACGGGATCGCGACCGGTCTTGGCGAGTACCCAGTCCTTCTTGTGCTCCATGTAGGAAGACACAAACTCGAACTTGCCCGAATCTGTCATGAGCAGATCCTTCTTGACGTCTTCGGCGCTCATCGGATTGTTGTAGCCCTTGCCGTCCCACTTCAGGAACTCGCCGCGCACCTGGCGGTAGACGTACGGTTTCTTGAACCAGCAGCCCTTGGCCTTCCAGGTCTCGAAATCCTTGACGCCGTTGTCGCCCGGGTCTTTTTCGAAGCCCTTGGCCAGGTGGCGCACGATATTCTCGGCGCTTTCCAGCTTCTTGAAATACTCGCTCGTCGGTCCCTTGATGAGGCTGCCGATCGCGATCAACGAATCGCCAAAGGTTCGGGTATCGTACAGGGGTTTGATCGCCGGTACGCGCAGCTGGGCCAGAGGGAAGCCCTGGAACGGATAGGTTGGCGCATCCTGATAGCGTTCGATGTAGGTGTTGTCCGGCAGGATGATGTCGGCCATCATGGCGACTTCGCTCGGGAACGGCGAAGTATCGATGACAAACATCGTCTTCACGGCTTCTTCCCACTCGTTTTTCGCATTGGGGGTCGAGAAGACCGGGTTGGTCATGTAGAACAATGCCGTATCGAGCTTGTAGCCGGCCTTGCCGGACAGGTGGTTTTTGCCCACTTCCTGGATCATGTTTTTGGCCATCAGATAGCCGTCTTCGTGCCCTTTCAGGTCGATGCGCGGCATTTTCTTGTGCGGGCCGTTCTTGGCGTAGTCGTCCATGTAGTCGGCGGCATTGGCAGGCGACGGACCATAGGAAGGCCCCATCTGGTAACCCAGGCCGCCTTCGGCGAACAGGGAGCCGACCAGCGCATTCAGCGAGTGGATCGCCATGCCGTTCAACACGCCGTTGCTGTGCACGTGAGCGCCGCGCTCGAACAGGGCGATCGCCGGGCGTGTGGAGCCAAACTCGCGCGCCGTCTGGGTGATTAGATCCTCGGCAATGGTGGTCACTCCTGCGGCCCATTTCGGGGTGCGATCCTTGAGTTCCGCGTTCCACCACTCGATCAGGCCCTTGACCCATTTTTCGTTGAAGCTGGCCGGGTCGAGCGTCTGGCCGGTCTTGAACAGGTTGGCACCGTCCTTGAAGTCGCCAACGAAGCTCTTTTCCCACAGGCCCTCGGTGAGAATTACATGCGCGATGGCCAGCGCCAGAGCGCCGTCGGTGCCGGGCTTGACGAGAAGCGCGCGGTCGGCTGCTGCTGCGGTCTGGTTCATGTGCACATCCACGTAAGTCACGCGGGTCTTGGGGGTCTTCACGCCACGGATGTAACCCCAAACCTGCAGGTTATTGTTGTAGGGGCGGAAGGCTTCCAGGAAGTTCGCGCCGAATATCAGCAGGTAGTTGGAATGACGATAGTCGTAGGAGGAATAGGAAGCATTGCCGTCGGTGCACTGCTTGGCCAGCACGGAACCATCGGAACAGATGGAGGAGTGACCGATAGGCGCATTGGGGGAACCGTACAGTTCGCCGAACGGCACGATGGTGAGACCCACGTCAGTAGCGCCCCAGCCGCGGCCGAAGAACAAACCGAACTTGTGCGATTCGCCCTTGTCGCGCAGGTTATTCAGGCGATCGGCCACCGTCTTGTAGGCTTCGTCCCAGGAAATGGGCACAAACTTGGGATCCTCGTTGCGCCCCTTGTTGGGGTTGGTGCGCTTCATCGGGCCCTTGAAACGATCCGGATCGTAGAGCATGTAGGTGCCGAGGTGCATCTTGGGGCAACCCTTGCCATTGGCGATCGGGTGGTCGTTGTTGCCGTAAATTGCGTGGACGCGGCCATTGGTGTTGTAGATGTCAATGCCGCAACGAGCCGGACATTGACCGCAAATGCTCTTGGTCACCGTTGCGCCGCCAGATGCCTCGGGCGCCGCTGCCTGGGCTTCAGACAGGGTGGCAAAGCCGCCGATCTTGCCGCTGCCCAGAGCCACTGCCCCGGCGCTGGTTGCCCCGGCGGCCTGCAGGAAACGGCGTCGGGTAATCAGGGTATTCAGGATGTTCATTCAGTAATCCTCCTTGGTTTAAAGTAATACCCAGTCTTCCGATCTAAATCGGATCGTTGCGACTAGGGCAGAGGTTAATTACGCAAGGAGTGTGCCAGATAACTCTTCAGCGGTTGTTTCCGAACAGGCTGGCAAACGCCGAACTGGCCAGTTGGCGGCGCTTGGCGCACTGGGGGCAGCAGTCTGAGCCACCTTGCGCGGTAAAGGTCTGGCCGCACACCGGGCAATCCTGCACGCCGAAGCGGGTCAGCCGAAGCTGCCCGATTGTCATCAGGTCGTTACCGTTTGGTGATAACTCGATGGCGCTTTCAGGGCAAACTGTTACGCATTGACCGCAGCCGATACACAGGTAAGAATCGAAAACCACCCCGTTTTGGGCATCTTCCTCATAAATATCCAAGGCGCCCGTTGGGCAAATGCCGACGCATATGTTGTGGCTGCGGCAGGCCTGGCTGATCTGCACCCGGTAGAATGCCTCACTGGGGGGAGGCTTGTCCGTGCTTTTGCCAAGAATACTCAACCCGAGGAGTAGGCGCTCACGTTCACGGGAAGGCATGGGGGTGCGCTCGAAACCTCGTTTACGCCGGATTTCGCTTTTGGGTGCCAGCGGCCGCACCTGGTCGATGGCTGCCGTCGTCTCCCGCATGAACGCCGAAAAAAACCCACGGCGGCTTAAAGTCTGCTGGCTCGTGGAAGAGGGAATCTCGGCGGGCATGAGTTGCGCGGGCAGAGGCATGAACGCTATTCCGGGCAACTTTTCGGGGCGCACGCCTGCTCCAGCCAACAGGCCCCGGGCCGCTTCCAGTGCCCCGCTAACCGGGTGCTCCGGGCCACCCCCGGCGCGGCACGCGGCGCACCAGCCCCGATCCCATATCTGCACCGGGCGATCCCCGGCAGCGGCTGCCAACTCCACCAAGCGACCTGTGCTCAACCCCCCTGTGCATGGGACGCGCACCGCATCAGGCAAAGACGACTCTGCGGGCACTTTCCAGCACTCTACCGGGACGGGTTTAGCGGAGGACAGCTCGCCCTGAACTGGCTTGACCTCCGGTACCACGAAACCGGGAAGGCCCAGCGCCCCCATCGGGCAGGCGGCGGCGCAACGCCCGCAGTCGATGCAGGCGTCGCCCAGTTCGAACGTGATCTCTCCCACCTTGATAGCTTGCACAGGGCATGCGGTCTCGCAGGCACGGCATGTAGCATAGCGGGGAGCGCGCAGCACGAGGCACGCATCCTCGCGCAAGCCCAAAGGACGCTCCTCGCGCAGCTTCTTGTATTGTATTTCCTGGTCAGGCATGGCAGAACAGACGATGATTGCTTAAGCCCTCTCGCACAAAACGCGCCAGCATGAATATAATCACGAACAGGCTGTGTTTTCGCCAAATTTTGGCACAGTTGAAACTATTCGAAAACATGACTGATCCAAGCAACATTATGTGGCCGGACGCAAAACCTGTATGTGCAAAGTAACATTTCATATCAAGTTACCGCCCGGTAACGATTTGTTCCTCGGCTGCAAAAAAGACATTACAGAACTGTAACAGTCCTTTGCCCACCTTGGATTCGCGGCCACAACGGTAAACAATCTCGGCTATACTGAATCGCTTGGTTATCATTATCATTCGTGGAACTCAAATGCAACATTGGATAAAACTGGCGCTACTATGCTGGGCCCTGTGCGGCCCGGCCAATCTTCTGGCCGCCGAACCCGCCCCGCTGCGCATAGGTTTGTCCGCAGTGTTACTGGAGGATCAGACGGCATTTGTTCATGCATGGCAGCACTATCTGCAAAACCGACTGAAGCGTCCCGTATCGTTCGTACAACGTGCCAACTACCGGGAAATCGTGACCTTGCTGCAAAACGGCAAGCTCGATTCGGCATGGTTGTGCAGCTACCCTTACATCACCAACACCAAGGATCTGCGGCTTCTGGCGGTGCCCGTCTATAAAGGTGAACCCGTTTACCAGTCTTATCTGATCGTTCCGGCAGCAGACCGGAAAACCAGTTCGATTGCCGATTTGAAAGGCAAGCTGTTCGCCTTTTCCGACCCCGATTCCAACTCCGGCTATCTGGTTCCTTTGTATCAACTCAGCCTTCTGAAACAGCAGCCCAACTCCTTTTTCGGCAAGGCTTTCTTTACCTGGTCCCACAGCAAAGTCGTTGAGGCGGTGGCTTCCGAATTGGCGCATGGCGGTGCGGTAGACGGCTACATCTGGGATTCCCTGGTGCTATTGCGGCCTGAGCTGACAGCGCAGACGCGCATCGTCTGGAAGTCCCAGGATTTTGGTTTTCCGCCATTCGTGGTGCGCAAAGGCTTGGCCAAGGCGGATGCGGATGCCTTGCGCAGCGCCCTGCTGGCCATGCAGAACGAAGAAGAAGGCAGGAAACTGCTGGCGCTGCTGAATCTGGATGGCTTCGTCCCCGGCAACGACAAAATGTTCGACAGCGTCGCCTATATGGTCCGCAAGCTGGGCGACTAGCATGTTTCGCAACCTCAGTTTACGCTATAAAATCCCCCTCCGCACCAGCCTGCTGATCGCCATTACCGCCATTGCGGTTTCCGGCTCGCTGATGTACGGAATTTATCACGATCTGAAATATGATGCGCAGCAGAACGCCGAGCGAGTGAGCCGGATTCTGACCCATTCGCTCAAGCCGCTGTTGCTGCGGGACGATGTGTGGCGCGCGTATGAAGCCATCGCCTCGCCCCTGCAATCGTCCGGCGAAAAGAGCGGTTACGTCATCGATGAAATCCTGATCCTGGATGCGCAACAGCAGGTTTATGTTTCCTCGCATCCGAAACAGCATCCCGCCCTTGCGGCATTTGCGCGCATCTATCCCCGCTTGTCCCAATTGAATTCGGTCATATCCAAACACCGCGAGGGCGCCCCCAGAGCGGTGGAAATCGTGCAATCCGGCAAATCCTATATGGTGACCCCGATCGTTTCCGATGAAGTGTTTTTGGGCACGCTCGTGATGGGCTATTCCAGTTCGACGTTCCTGCCGCACTTTTACGACATCGCCTGGCGCTCCGTTTATACCACGCTGATCGTGGCGGCAATATTGCTGCCGCTGTCCTGGTTCTGGGCATGGCGCATGGCGTTGCCGCTTACCCAGCTTTCCAGCAGCATGGCGAAAGTGGGTGCGGGCTCATCATTGCCCGAGCCGGAGGAGTTTCGCTTATATGAATCCAGCGACGAAATCGGCCGCATGAGCGGCGCGTTCAAGCGCATGTTGTGCGACTTGAAACACAAGGAGAGCCTGGAAAAACAGGTTCTCATTTCCGAACGCCTGGCCGCAGTAGGGCGGTTGACCGCAGGCATAGCGCATGAAATCAACAATCCGCTGGGCGGAATGCTCAATGCCATCAACACCGCTAAAAGGCATGGCAGCATGGATCCGCAAATGCAGAAAACCATATCTCTGCTGGAGCGGGGCCTGCTGCAAATCAAGAACATTATCGGCGCATTGCTGGTGGAAGCCAAACTTCAGAGTCATCCCCTCACCGTGCAGGATATTGAAGACACACGCACCCTGGTGCTGGCGAATGCGTACGATAAATCGGCAGAACTCGTTTGGGAAAACGACATCGTGGAAACTTTGCCGCTGCCCTCGACCATGGTGCGCCAAGTGCTTATAAACCTGCTGCTGAATGCCATTCAGGCAAGCGAGAATTATGTGCATTGTCATATTTGCTACGATTGCGGCAGCCTGATCATCGGCGTTAAAAATGACGGCAAGCACATCGGGCAGGAACAGATGGATTACCTGTTCGAGCCTTTTGCCACAGGACGTGAAGAGGGCTATGGCTTGGGGCTATGGATGACCTATCAAATCGTATCGCAATTGAACGGGATGATAACCATGCAAAGCCAGCCGGGGGAAACCCAGTTTTCCGTAACCTTGCCTGTGGAGATGCACGCATGAGTGCGACAACCGCCCTACGCCTGTGTCTGGTTGAAGACGACCCGATCATGGGCGAGTCGCTGTGCGACCGCTTTGAGTTGGAGGGTTTTGCCTGCGACTGGCACCAAACGGCCGCCAGCGCCCTGGCCAGCATAGGGAAGAAAAAATATGCCGTCGCCATCAGCGATATTCGCCTGGGCGATGCTTCCGGCATGGAGCTGTTTGCACAACTGAAACTGACGGGTTTGCCGCTGCCGCCCTTTATTTTCATCACCGGATACGGCTCGATCGATACCGCTGTCGAGCTGCTCAAACAGGGCGCCGAAGACTATATCACCAAGCCGTTCGATCTCGATCTGCTGCTGGAAAAAATCCGTTCGCTATCGAAATCGGCGCAGGCAAATCAAATTTCCCAGCGTTCGAGCGTGTTGGGCATTTCTGCGGAGATGCGGCGCATCGCGGATGCGCTGCCGCGCCTTTCCAGCCATGCGAACACCATATTAATTACCGGAGAATCCGGCGTCGGCAAGGAGGTCGTCGCAAAGGAGCTGCATTGCAGTTCCCCGGGGCATGACGGCAGACCTTTCGTCGCCGTCAATTGCGGCGCGATTACCGAAAGTTTGCTGGAAGCTGAATTGTTCGGCTATGAAAAGGGAGCTTTTACCGGCGCCACGCGCACCAAGAAAGGCTTTTTTGAGCAGGCAAACGGCGGCTCATTGTTTCTGGATGAAATCGGCGATATGCCATTATCGATGCAGGTCAAGCTGCTGCGAGCGATTCAGGAGCGCTGCATCGTACGTGTTGGTGGCGAAACCTCCATTCCGGTCAATTTGCGCCTGATTTGCGCGACGCATCGCGATCTGAAAAAAATGGCGGAGCAGGGCGCCTTCCGCGAAGATTTGTTTTATCGGATCAACGTGATACACCTCAAGATCCCGCCGTTGAACGAGCGCAAGGAAGATATTTTGTGGTTTGCCGGGATGTTTCTCAAGCAATTTGCAGAACAACACGATGAGGAGCAAAAATCCATACACCCATCGGCAGAAGCAGCGCTACTTGCGTATGGCTGGCCAGGCAACATTCGCGAATTAAAGCATCACATCGAACGCGCATGTATCCTGACAGCAAGAACTACGCTCATGACTGGCGACCTGTTCGATTGTGCCCCTCAAAATGAAGCAAGCATAGCCACAGAGAGTACAGCCAAACTGGCAAATTATCTGCATGCCTGCGAGAGGCTGCATATTCTGAATATGCTCAATGAACATCAGTGGCAGATGAATAAAACCGCTGCCGAATTAGGCATTAGCCGAAAAAACCTGTGGGAAAAAATAAAAAAGCTAGGCATCAGAAACGAGGTGGAAGCATGCGACTGCGCCGATGACAGCGAAGCAACGCGATGACAAGATCGGGCGGTCAAGGCATGGAAATTGCGGGTAATCTTCCGCAGGAGAGCTTGGTGCAGTACCGGTTAAGTGGTCATCTCCGCATGGGCGCGCCTCCAACTCATTGATTTTAAGCTGGCTTGCGTCTGCCATGGCCCACAGCCAAAGCGTAGGATTTGCCCAATTTCTCAGCAGCAGACCGCTATCACAGCACAATGATTGCCTTCAACCCAGATTGTCCATTAGCCATGAATTGGGTCGTGGCGGGGTATCCCCCCCTTTGAAAAAGGGGGGTGAGGGGGGATTTGGATGTCGCACGGATACAAAAATCCCCCTCGGCCCCCTCGCAAGCTATCCCCCTTTTACAAAGGGGGAGGCGGGTTGAATTTGCCAATGGATTATTTGGGTTAAAATTATCCATTTCAGCGGGAACGTGAAATGCGAAACTTGGCACCAGAAATTTCTGGGTGGCGCCGCTCAGCCAGCCGATTTGTCAGTGACACTGGCATAGGGTTGTGTAACTACTCAGGTGTGGCAGTTTTCTCCTTCCCACCTTGCATGAGGAAGGTTGTGAGGGGTGATACCCCCTTTTGCAAAGGGGGAAGCGAAGCGCTTGGCGCGCAGGGGTGGCTGGGCGTTGGTATTTGGCGGGGGAGTTTTTTCGACCTGAGTAGTTATAAGGATGTAAAAGTCCATGTTGCGAAAAAACAACACAAATTAAATTTCGCTTGTGAACTATTTTCTCTGCGATGATAATCGCTTCAAGAATCCCCGTAAATGCGAGGTTTTCTGAATGCGGTGGCATGGGGTGGTACATGCCATCAGCGCGCTTGGAGTTTAATTCAACAAAAAAGGAGTTTTAAATGCAAAAGAAACTTATAGCAATCGTGGTAGCTGCCGCTTTGGCGCCTGCAGCAGCAATGGCTGATACCAGCAATGTAACCGTTTATGGCAAGGCACATCTGTCTTATGACCGCGTCGACAATGACGCCGAAACCGGCGGCTTCGTTTCCAGCAACTCTTCCCGCATCGGCTTCAAGGGCACCGAAGATCTGGGTGATGGCCTGAAGGCAGTGTGGCAGTATGAAGCGGGCGTTACCATGGATCAGCATGCCACTGCTACGGCAGCTCGCGATGCATTCGTTGGCTTGGCCGGCGGTTTTGGTGCCGTGACCGTTGGTGTCCAGGCTTTCCATAACCTGTATGCTCACGATGCTAACCTCTTCAGCGATCGCATCGGTGCCCCGTCAGTGTGGATTGATCGTGGTGGCCGTAAGGGTAATTCGATCAAGTATGCGACTCCGAACATGAGCGGTTTCGATGCTTCTTTCACCTATTTTACTGAAGGCGGCGTGACTTACACCGAAGCCAACCAGATGACTGGCGGCAACGATGACGATTCCTTCGCCCTGAAGCTGAACTACAGCGCCGGCCCGCTGTATGTTGGCGTTGCTTATCTTGACGAAGATGTGGCTGGCACTCAGGAAGCATTGAAGTCCACCTCTATCGCAGCCCGTTACTCCTTCGGCGACGCCGCAGTGCTCGGTCAATTCGTGCGCTATGAAGAAACCAACAACAAAGACAATGACGTGTTTACCCTCGGCGGCAGCTACAAGATGGGCAACGGCACCCTCAAGGCACAATACACGACTTGGGCTGATGATGCAGACAATGCAGATGCCGACATGATCACCGTCGGTTACGACTACAGCCTGTCCAAGCGCACTACCGTTTATGCCCTTTACTCGCTGGCCGACAACGATGATCACCAGAACAAGTCTGTGACCGGTTCCGGCCACGGCCTTAGCACTGCCGTCGGCACTCCAGGCATGGGTAAAGAGTCGAGCGCCTTCTCAGTCGGCATGGTTCACGATTTCTAAGGTACGTATTACTTGATGGAAAGCTAAACCACTCTCTCTGATTGGCGTCGTTCCGGTTACCCCGCAGGGGGATGCAGGGAAGGCGCTAATAAGCAGCAGGTTTGAAACGGGCATCTTCGGATGCCCGTTTTTTTTTGGGTGTAAACGCAGGCTTAACACAAAACTCATTTGGCATGGCGCCATGCGCCTCTCGCACGATGGCGAACAAAACGATGAAGATAGCGAAACAGGAATACGCCCAAGCTTTCAAGGGGCTGGCAGTCAAGCGCGTCAAGTCTGGTCATCCGATAAGCGTGGATGAGAAGGAGCTGGGCCGATCGAGCAGATACTGCGCAACTGGGTCAAGGCAGCGGGTGTCGGGAAGCTGAACAAGGCTGGCGGCAAGGTCGTGACACCGGAGCAGATGGAGTTGTACCGGCTGTGAGCCGAGAACATTCGGCTGAAACGGGAGTGTGAAATCCTAAGCCGGACGAGCCGTAACCAAAATGTAGGTCGGGCTTAACCAGCGACTTGGCTGCCGTATTTTGGCGGCCTAGCAGCCTGTCTGACTTAAAGGAAATCGGCTGCAAATCCGCCTGGCCGGGCCATATTTCACCGATTTTTTGGTCAATAGAACGACTATTGACCTGCAAAACCGGCAAAATCTGTCCTCGCCCAGCCGAATTTTCGCTTCGATTCTTCAAGTCAGACAGGCTGCTAGTCGAATAATGGCTAAGCAAAGCCTGCCCGGACATGGTGGGCGGCATCCGCAAGGGGTAGGCCGTGGTTGTAAGGGGCTGAAGCCCCAACAACACACGCACGGCCCACCCTACGCTTTCGTTGCAAAATTCTTGTCATGTTTTGACATCATTTGACCGGTAAGAAACTAAGAGACAAGCTCCAGGATCACCGGCGTATGGTCGGAAGGACGCTCCAGTTTGCGCGGAGCTTTGTCGATCACGCAGTTTTTGCTTTGAGCCGCCAGAGGCTCGCTGACCAGAATGTGGTCGATGCGCAGCCCCAGGTTGCGGCGGAATGCCATCATGCGGTAGTCCCACCAGGAATAGGATTTACCGGGCTGTTCGAACAGGCGGAAGCCGTCGCGCAGGCCCAGCTCCAGCAGCTTGCGGAACTCCTGACGCTCCGGCTCGCTGACCAGCACGTTGCCCTGCCAGGCCACCGGGTCGTAGACATCGCAGTCTTCCGGCGCGATGTTGTAGTCGCCCAGCAGCGCCAGTTTCGGATGGCGTTCCAGTTCCCGCTCCAGCCAGCCGCGCAGCGCGGCGAGCCATGCGAGTTTGTATTGATACTTGTCGGAATCGACGCTCTGCCCGTTCGGCACGTATACGCACACCACGCGAATATCGCCGACCTTGGCGGCGATGACGCGCTTCTGTTCGTCGGGGTAATCCGGGATGCCCGTTTGCACATCGCGTGCGGGTTCGCGGCTCAGGATCGCCACGCCGTTATAGGTCTTCTGTCCGCTGAATGCGCTATGATAGCCCGCCGCCTGCAACTCGGCTTGCGGGAAATCGCCGTCCTGCTGCTTGGTTTCCTGCAAGCACAACACGTCGACCGGATTGGCGGCAAGCCAGTCCAGCACCTGCGGCAGGCGCACTTTCAATGAATTGACGTTCCAGGTCGCAAGTTTCATGATGTTCTGAAAGTAAAGGCTGGGAAGGTTTATGTCCGGTTATTTCCCCCGGCTGCGCAACCATCTGCACACGATATCGCCCCGGCTCTTTCATTCTATACGATAGCCAGAAGGCAGCGTGCGCCTATTGGGTTATTCAGCCAAAGATCATCGCCGCCGCCAGCGGATGAGCGCAGATTTATGTACGGCACCGTACAGAATTCACCCGGGCATGCGGCTAGCCTCATGCCCGCAACAGAGTTTAAATTCAACCGGTTTGGTTCGCCGCCGGGCGGGTTGTATAAGTGGCGGGAGACTGGCTCCGGCGAACACGCCGAATCGATAAACAAGATACGGGTGGAACCACCCGAAGGAGAGTGCATGATGAAGGTAGAAAATCTTCCACGCAGGGCTGTACTGCGCGGAGCGCTGGCACTTGGTTGCGGCCTGTTGCTGCCGGGCTTGCTTTCGGGGTGCGATTCAAAGCGAGGCGCAAGCTCCGCCGGTGGATCGGCTCCGGCCACACCGCCAGCCGCCACCCCATCAGCTACACCATCTGCCGCCGCCGCAGTCTCTACCACCCCGGCAGCGGCCGGAAAAATGTCGCAGGCCAGCGTGCAGTATCAGGAACAGCCGAAGGGTGAGCAAAAATGCGGCGATTGCCTGCATTTCATCGCCGAGTCGAGCACCTGCAAACTGGTCGATGGACAGATAAGCTCCACAGGGTGGTGCATTTTGTGGGTAAGGAAGGCCTAGCAGCCTTTCTAACCGTAACCTTAACCGGAGATCGTCATGAGCAAATATCAAATCGCCGTTGTCGTCGGCAGCCTTCGCCAGGATTCGTTCAACCGCAAACTGGCAAGCGCCGTTGCCGGATTGGCACCGCCGGAATTCTCGTTCAAGCAGGTGCAAATCGGCGACTTGCCGCTTTACAACCAGGACGATGACGCGAACCAGGCCGAGCCCGTCAAGCGGCTGAAAGGCGAAATCTTGGCCGCGCAAGGCCTGCTGTTCGTCACCCCGGAATACAACCGCTCGATTCCCGGCGTGCTCAAGAACGCGCTTGACCATGCCTCGCGCCCCTACGGCCAGAGTGCCTGGGCAGGCAAGCCCGCCGGCGTGCTGGGCGCATCGCCCGGTGCCGCCGGAACGGCCATGGCGCAACAACATTTGCGTAATATTTTCGCTTACCTGGACATCCCGACGCTTGGACAGCCCGAAGCATTCATCCAGGTAAAGGAAGGGTTGTTTGATGAGGCCGGGAACATCGGCGCAGGCAGCAAACCATTCCTGCAAAACTGGATGGATCGGTATGCCGCGTGGGTGAAAAAGCACACCGCCTGATACGGCAAGGCATTTTCGGCAAGTTTAGCAACCCTTGCTATTGCGCGGCGGTGTTGTCTGGCGCGGCTTCCTGCGGCGGCGGTGCGGTTTCTCCGGCTGGTTCGGAGCTCGGGGATTCAGGATTGGCAGGCGCACCTTCGCTCGCCGCAGCGGGCGCAGGTACAGGAAGCGGGCGCGGCGCACGATAGGGTGCGGTCTTCGGATAACCGGCGGCATCGAGTTCACTATTCCACTGCGCCGCCAGAAAGCCCTTCAGGAAAGTCCTGCCCACCGCCAGCGTAGGCGCGCTGTCGCTCCCGGAAAGCGCCTTGAATGAATCAAGCTCTTCCTGGGTGCCTATCGATTTTTCGCTGAACGGGATGCCGCGCTTGCTCAACAGGCTGCGCGCCTGATCGCACGGCGCACTGCAAGTCTTTGCGACATACAGGGTGACCGGGAAATTCTGCTGCGCGCGGCGCGTTTCGTAGGGCAAATCCTCGTTCGGCGTGACGCTGTCGGATAATTTCTTGGCCTCGACCTGCGCCGCATCCGCCGGGGGCGCGTCGCCGTAATGCACCTTGCCCTGCGCGTCCACCCAGCGGTACAGCTTTCCTGCCAGCGCGCCGGACGGCATGAGCGCCAGGCAGCACAACAACAAAACGATGCGTTTCATTTGGCCTCCTTGCTGATTTGTAGGGCGGGCTTTGCCCGCCGGTTAAGGGTTGCCGTACATAGACCGGCCCGCATCAATTTACGTTCCCGCAAACAAATTTTTACAGTAGCCCATTATGCCGCAACAACGCGTCGATGTTCGGCTCGCGCCCGCGGAACGCGTTGAACGAATCCATCGCGCCGCGGCTGCCGCCCACCGCCAGGATCTCGGCACGGAAGCGCGCACCCACGTCGGGGTTCAGCACACCGTTTTCCTCGAACAGGCTGTACGCGTCGGCGGACAGCACTTCCGCCCACTTGTAGCTGTAATAGCCCGCCGCATAGCCGCCGGAGAAGATATGCGAAAAGCTGTGCGGAAAGCGGTGGAACGCGGGCGGAATCAGCACCGCCACTTCGGCGCGCACCTCGTCGAGCAGCTCAAGGATGGACTTACCGCCGCCCGCCTCGAAGCTGCTATGCATCAGCATGTCGAACAGCGAAAATTCGATCTGGCGCAACGTCTGCAAGCCGCTCTGGAAATTTTTTGCGGAGAGCATCTTGTCGAACAGGGCTCGCGGCAGCTTTTCGTCTGCTTCGGAATGCCGCGTCATGCCATGCAGCACATCCCATTCCCAGCAGAAGTTTTCCATGAACTGGCTGGGCAATTCCACCGCATCCCATTCCACGCCGTTGATGCCGGACACGGCAAGGTCTTCCACCTCGGTGAGCAAATGGTGCAGGCCGTGGCCGAATTCGTGGAACAGCGTGATTACCTCGTCGTGCGTAAAGACTGCCGGTTTGCCGCCGACCGGCGGAGAGAAATTGCAGTTCAAATAAGCGACCGGCGTCTGTATGCCGGAAGCCAGGCGGCGACGCCCGATCACATCGTCCATCCACGCACCGCCGCGCTTGCTGCTGCGCGCGTACATATCGAGATAGAACTGCCCGACCAGTTGCCCCTGCGCGTCGCAGATGTCGAAGAAGCGCACGTCCTCGTGCCACACCGGCGCGGCGGACACCACGATGCGCAAGCCATACAGCGTCTCGACCAGCCTGAACATGCCGGGCAGCACAGCGTCTTCCGGAAAATACTGTTTCACTTCCTGCTCTGAGAAGGCGTAGCGCTGCTCGCGCAATTTTTCGCTGGCGTAGGCGATGTCCCAGGCCTGCAATTCCGCCAGTCCCAGCTCGGCGCGCGCGAACCCGCGCAACTCGGACAAATCCTTTTTGGCAAAGGGCCGCGCGCGCTGTGCCAGCTCGCGCATAAATGTGGCTACCTGTCGCGGCGACTCAGCCATCTTGGTGGCCAGCGACACTTCGCCGTAGTTGGCGAAGCCCAGCAGGCTCGCCTCCTCGCCGCGCAATCTCACGATCTCGTCCATCAGCGGCGTGTTGTCCTGCTCGGGCTTGCCGAACTCGCTGGCGCGTGTGCCATAGGCGCGATACATCGCTTCGCGCAATGTGCGGTTGTCGGCGAATTGCATGACCGGCATGTACGACGGTGCCTTCAGCGTGAACAGCCAGCCGGTTTTTTCCTTCTCTTGTGCGGCTTCCTGTGCAGCCTGCAACACGTCTTCCGGCAGGCCGCTCAATTCATCGCGGTTCTCGATGACCAGTGTGTAATCGTTGGTCGCATCGAGCAAATTGTCGGAAAAGCGCGACGACAGCGCCGCCAGGCGTTCCTGAATCTCCAGGTAGCGCGCCTTCCTGTCCTCAGGCAACTCTGCGCCGCCGAGGCGGAAATCGCGCAGCTCGTTCTCGACGATCCTCTTGCGCGCGGCGCTCAAGCCGGCAAATTCAGGCCCGTTGCGCAGCGCCTTGAATTTACCGAACAGCGCGAGATTCTGCCCGAGCTCGGCGTAATACTGGGTGATCTTCGGCAGCGTGGCGTTGTACGCCTCGCGCAACTCGGGCGAATTCATCACCGCGTTCAGATGCCCGACCGGCCCCCAGGCGCGCGACAGCCGTTCGTTGGCGTCTTCCATCGGCACGATGAAGTCCTGCCAGGTCGGCGGCGCGCTGTCGCTTAGCAGCCGTTCGATCAGCGCGCGGTTCTCCGCGAGCAACCGATCGATCGCGGGTGCGACATGTTCGGGTTTGATCTCCGCAAAGCGCGGCAGACCGGTGAAATCGAGTAATGGGTTCATGGACAAATTGGAGATATGCGGTGAAAAAACGATGCGCGCATTTTACTACGAACGACCGGCGCGGCATCTCGCCTCGTGGGAGGGCGCACTTCCTGCAACCCCTGCGCCGGGCCATGCGCCCCGGCCACGGCTGATATAATGCCGCCCTCGGCGGAACGGCTGCTGCGGCCCGCCTGCCGGACCGGGCGATTGCGGTCGCAAACGATTATCGATATGCGGGAGTTGACAGATGGAACAACAGGAAAGACTGCAATACCAAACCATCATGCACAAGATGCTTGCGGCGATGATGGCAATGAAGGGGTCCGACCTGTTCCTCACGGCGGATTATCCCCCTGCGGTCAAGCTGAACGGCAAACTGACCAAGCTGAACGAAACGCCGCTCACCGCCGAACAGACACGCAAGATAGCGCACTCCATTTCGACGGAGAAACAATGGCACCAGTACAGCGAAAGCAAGGGCGCCAACTTCGCCATCGCCCCGGAAGGCATCGGTCGCTTCCGCATCAACATCTTCACGCAGCAGCAGCGCACCGGCATCGTGGCGCGCGTGATCACCACCGAGATACCGGATTTCGACAAGATGAACCTGCCGCCGATCCTGAAGAGTGTCGTCATGGAAAAACGCGGGCTGGTCCTGCTGGTCGGCGGCACGGGGTCGGGCAAATCGACCACCCTGGCGGCGATGCTGGGCGTGCGCAACCGCGATTCGCACGGCCACATCATCAGCATCGAAGACCCGGTCGAATACGTGCATACCCACCAGAACTGCATCATCACCCACCGCGAGGTGGGCATCGATACGGTGGGCTGGTTCGACGCGCTCAAGGACACCCTGCGTCAGGCGCCGGACGTCATCCTGATCGGCGAAATCCGCGATCACGAAACCATGGAATACGCGCTCAACTTCGCCGAGACCGGCCACCTGTGCATGGCGACGCTGCACGCAAACAGCGCCAACCAGGCCATCGACCGCATCGTCAACTTCTTTCCCATCGAAAAGCGCGAACAAGTGCTCAACGATCTGTCGCTCAACATGCGCGCCATCATCTCGCAACGGCTGGTGCGCAAAATCTCGGGCGGTCGCGCCGCCGCGATCGAGATTCTGCTGAGCACCGCATCGTCGCGGGACGCAATCGCCAAAGGCGAAGTCGGTGCATTGAAGGAAATCATGAAAAAGTCCGTCGAGCAGGGCATGAAAACGTTCGACCAATGTCTGTACGAGCTATACGAAAAGGGCGATATTTCCCTCCATGAGCTACAGGTCAACGCCGATGCGAAGGGCGACCTGATGCTGCGCCTCAAGCTGGAATGCGCGCGGTTCAGGCAGGAAGAGATGGGCGGCGATGCGGGCAGCCAGATAGCCGGGCTGTCTTTTGACGGCCAGGACGAAATGGAAGCCGCCAGGAAAAAAGCCGCCGACGAAGCCGCCGGTGTTGTCGCGCAGGCCGCATCTGCGGCGCCTGCCGGGGTAGCCGGGAGCAGTCCTGCGGCAAAGCCCGAATTGAAGATGACCTGATGTCAGAGTGAATGCAGGCTAACCGTTGCCGCCGCATTCGTCAGCCAGCGCCGGTCTTTCCAGAGATATGCCTGATCCCCGCAACGGAAAAATCCGCGATGTGCGCGGCAATAGCCTCGATTTTCTTGCGGCTGTAACGCAACTTGGGGTGCAGGCGTTGCAGCACCGGATGGGAGTGGCGGTAATACAGGCACTGGCCGAGGATGCTGTACATGCAGCGGCGCAGTTCGGCTTCGGCGATTCCGTCGCCGGCAATTTCGCGCACCAGCTTGCCGAGAAATTCGTGCAGCGGCGCGATGGCTTCGCGCACGATCTTGTCCAGCGCGGGGGTGGGGTCGGCCAGCTCGCGCGCCATGATGCGGCAGGGCGGCGAGCCGTTCGTTTCATCCAGCAGCATCAGCATGAAATCGCGGATAAACAGGTGCAGCCGCATCTCCGGGCTGGCGACGGTCTGGATGTTGGCGAGCTGCATGGCTTTGAGCGGCGCGAAATTCAGGGCTTCGGCGAGCAGCCCGTCCTTGCTGCCGAAGTGGTAGCTGACCGCCGCGACGTTCGCATCGGCGCGGCGGCAGATTTCGCGCACTGTCGCACTCTGAAAACCGTGCTGCGAAAATACCTCGCGCGCCGCCTCCAGCAGCCGCGTGCGGGTTTGCTCGCTGGCGGAGTTTGCTTCGATCATTGGCTTGCCACGTGGCGCACGCCCTGGCTGCCGTATCCGGCGAGCGCTTTGTAAAGTTGCGCGGCGGCGGACAGCAGGGAGCGCCGCACCTGCAACGCGCCCTGCTGCGCGGCGAACGATTCGCGTTGCGCATCCAGCACTTCCAGATGGCTGGCGATGCCCGCCTTGTAGCGCGCTTCCACCAGCTTCAGACGCCTGCCCTGCGCATCGGCGTTGGCCTGCTGCGCGGCGAGCTGCTCGGCGAGCTTTTCGCGCGCATTCAGCAAGTCCGCGACTTCGCGGAATGCCTGCTGGATGGTTTTTTCGTATTCGGCGACCGCGATAATCTTGCGCGCTTCGGCGACATCCACACTGGAGGAAAAGCGCCCCGTATCGAACAGCGGCATGCTGATGGCAGGCTGGAAACTCCAGGCATCGCTGCCCGCCTCGAACAGGCCCGACAGCGTGCGGCTGGCCGTGCCGACGCTGCCGGTCAACGTGATGCGCGGCAGGAAAGCGGCGCGCACCGCGCCGATGTTCGCGTTCGCGGCGATCAGCCGCTGTTCTGCGGCCAGCACGTCGGGGCGTTGCAGCAGCACTTCGGCGGGCAGTCCGGCGCTCGTGCCGAGTTCGATGTCTTGCGCGGCGAGGTTGCGCGCGTCGGGCAGGCCTTTCATCTGCGCGACCGGTTGCCCGACCAGCAAGTCGAGCAGGTTCGCTGCTCCGGCCTGCTGCCGTTCCAGGCTGGCGCGCTCGGCAAGCGCTGCCTGGTATGCGCCGTCGGCCTGCAGGAAATCCAGCTCGCTGGACACGCCAATATCGCGGCGGCGCGAAGTCAGCTCGCGGTATTCGTCGCGCGCCCCGACGGTCTCAGCGGCGAGTTGCGCGCGTTCGCCCAGTTCCAGCAGCGTCAGGTAGGCATTCGCCACATCGGCGATCAGCGACAGGCGGAAGGCGCGTTGCGCGGCTTCGCTGGCCAAGTAAACGGCCCTGGCCGCCTCGCTCAGGCTGGCAACCCTGCCCCAGAAATCCAGCTCGAACGACACCAGGCTGATGCCCACGTCGTAGCGCTGCGTATGCACGGCATTCGCGCTGAACGACGATGCGCCCGCCGGGGTCAGCGAGGCGCTACGCCCGGCGGTGGCGTTGACGTTGGGCAGCCGTTCGGCCTGCTGGACGCCGTATTGCGCGCGCGCCTCGGCGATGCGCGCGGTGGCGATGCGCAGGTCGCGGTTGTTTTCCAGCGCGGCGCCGATCAAGGCTTGCAGGCGCGGATCGGTGAAATGGTCCGGCCAATCTGCAAGCACGATTTCCCTGTCGATCTTCAGCTTCACGCTGTCCGGCCACGCGGCGGGAACCGGCGCGGCGGGGCGCTGGTAGTCTGGCGTCAGCGAGCAACCCGACAGCGCCGTCACCAGTGCAATCGATCCAAATAACTTCCTGGAAAGCACAAACCGCTTCCCCCTTTGCAAAAGGGGGATCGAGGGGGATTTCTGCATTTGAGCGACGCTCAAATCCCCCCTAACCCCCCTTTTGCAAAGGGGGGAATGCACCGCAATTCGTATCCATGATTTTTTAGTCATGCTGTTCCTCCTTGTGCTTGCGCGCATGCCCCGGGAAGACGCGGCGCACCGCCATGAAGAACACCGGCACCAGAAATATCGCCAGCACGGTGGCGGCGAACATGCCGCCAATGACGCCGGTGCCGATGGCGCGGCGGCTCTCGGCGCCCGCGCCGGTGGAAATGGCCAGCGGGAACACGCTGGCGATGAAAGTGATGGAAGTCATCAGGATCGGGCGCAGGCGCAGGCGGCAGGCTTCCAGCACGGCTTCCAGGCGCTCGCGCCCCTCGTCCTCGAGGCGGCGCGCGAATTCGACGATCAGGATGGCGTTCTTGGCGGCCAGCCCGATGATGGCGATCAGCCCGACTTTGAAATACACGTCGTTGGGCAAATCGCGCAGCTCCACCGCGAACAGCGCGCCGAACACGCCGAGCGGCACGGCCAGCATCACCGCCAACGGGATGGACCAGCTTTCATACAGCGCGGCGAGCACCAGGAACACCACCAGCAGCGACACGCCGAACAGCAGCGGCGCCTGCTGGCCGGAGAGCTTTTCCTCCGAGGAGATGCCCGACCACTCGAAGCCGATGCCCGGCGGGAGTTTTTGCGCGATGCCTTCCATTGCGGCGAGCGCCCCGCCGCTGGACACGCCCGGTGCGGGCGCTCCGGATATCTTCATCGCGGCCAGGCCGTTGTAGCGGTCGAGCTTGGTCGCCCCCGCCACCCACCGGGTGTTGACGAACTCCGACAGGCGCACCATGCGCCCGGCATTGTTGCGCACCGCCGTGCGCAGCAGGTCGGCCTCGCTCTTGCGCGTCGCTTCCTCGGCCTGCATCTGCACGCGCAGCACGCGCCCCTGGCGCACGAAGTCGTTGATATAGGACACGCCGAACAGCGATTGCAGGGTGTCGTTGAGGTCGGCGGAAGCGATGCCCAGCGTTTCCGCCTTGTCGCGGTCGATGTCGAGGAACAGCTGCGGCGCCGGCTCCTGCCCTTCGGGGCGCACGGCGGCGAGACGCTTGTCGCCCATGGCCATGCCGAGCACCTGGTTGCGCGCCTCGAGCAGCTTGTCGCGCCCGACCCCGCCGCGATCCTGCAAACGAAAATCGAAGCCACCAGCGGAGGCGAGCTCGGGGATCGGCGGCGGATTGATGGCGAACAGCATGGCCTGCTTCATGCGGAAAAATTCCATGTTGGCGCGCCGGATCAGCGACTGCACCGAATTTTCCTTGCCCGGGCGGTCGTCCCAATCCTTGAGCCTGACGAAAGCGAGCGCCATGTTCTGGCCGCGCCCGAAGAAGGAAAAGCCCAGCACGCCGATCACCTTGTCCACCTGCGGCTGTTTCAGGTAGAACTGCTCGACCGATTCCAGCACGGCCTGCGCCCTTTCGCGCGTGGCTGCCGGCGGCAACTGGATGGCGGTGATGAGGTAGCCCTGATCTTCTTCCGGCAAAAAGCTGCCGGGCAGCTTGCCATAGGTCCATGCTGCGACACCGACGATCGCGGCGTAAATCGCCAGCGAGCGCAGCAGCCGACGCGCGGCATAACCGGCTCCGCCGACGTAGCGCTCCGTCACGCGCCCGAAGAAACGGTTAAACCAGCCGTGGAAGCCGCGCTCCATGCTGGCCGGATCGTGCTTGAGCAGGTTCGCGCACAGCGCCGGGATTAGCGACAGCGCGAGGAAAGCGGAGAACGCCACGGTCACCACCAGCGTGACGGCGAACTGGCGGTAAATCGCGCCGGTGGAGCCGCCGAAGAAGGCCATCGGCACGAACACCGCCATCAGCACCAGGGTGATGGCGATGATCGCGCCGGTGATTTCCTTCATCGCCTGCCGCGTCGCCGCGTGCGGGTCGAGATGGTTGGCGCGCATGTTGCGCTCGACGTTTTCCACCACCACGATGGCGTCGTCCACCACGATGCCGATCGCCAGCACCATCGCGAACAGCGTCAGCACGTTGATCGAGAAGCCGAACACATACAGCCCGAGCATCCCGCCCAGCAGCGACACCGGCACGACGATGGCCGGGATCAGCGTGGTGCGCCAGCTGCCGAGGAATACGAACATCACCAGCAGCACCAGCGCCGCCGCTTCCAGCAGGGTTTTCATCACTTCGCGGATGGACAGCTCGATGAAGCGCGTCGTGTCGTAGGGCACCACCCATTCCACGCCCTGCGGAAAGTAGCGCGACAGTTCCTGCATCTTCGCGCGCACGCCCTGCGCGGTCGCCAGCGCGTTCGAGCCCGGCGTGATGCGGATTGCCATGCCGGCGATGGGCTGGCCGTTGAGGCGCGCGGAGCGGTTGTAGTCCTGCGCGCCGAGCTCGATGCGCGCGATATCCCTGAGCCGCACGGAGGAACCGTCCGGGCTGGCGCGCACCACGATGTCGCCGAATTCTTCCGGCGTCGCAAGGCGTCCGCGGCTGCCGAGCACGGCGTTGATCTCTTGCCCCGCGGCTGCCGGCAACTGCCCCACTTCGCCGAGCGGCAGCAGCGTGTTCTGCGCGCGCACCGCGCGCCCGACATCGGCGGGCGAAATCGAAAATGCCTCCATGCGGTCCGGCTTGAGCCAGATGCGCATCGAATATTCGGTGCCGAACAGCAGCACTTCGCCAACGCCGGGCACGCGCAGCAGCGGCTCCAGCACGCTGGCGGTGGCGTAGCTGCCGAGATCGACGACGTTCAGGCGACCGTCCGGCGAAGTCAGCGCCACCACCATGATGAAGTTGCGTCCGGCGCGCGTCACCGTCACGCCGAGCCGCCGCACGTCGTCCGGCAGGCGCGCCTCGACGCGCTTGATGCGGTTCTGCGCTTCGACCGAGGCAAACTGGATATCGGTGCCGGGCTTGAAGGTGAGCGACACCTGCCCGGAGCCCACCTGAGAATTGGAATCCATGTAGAGCAGGTTTTCGATGCCGTTCATCTCCTGTTCGATGAGTTGCACCGCACTCTGTTCGACCACCTGCGCCGATGCGCCGGGATAGGTGACGGAAATATCCAGCGCGGGCGGTGCCACCGACGGATATTGCGACACCGGCAGCGCGCGCAGCGCCAGTATCCCCGCGAACGTGATGAGGATGGCGATGACCCAGGCGAAGATCGGGCGGTCGATAAAGAAATTGGCGAACATGAATGATCCTTATGGTTTTACGTTCGCCGCAGGCGGCATCGCTCTGTCCCCGGTCTTCTGTCCTCTGTCTGGCGGCGCACCACTTGCGGGTGCTGCCGGCACGGGCGAAACCTGTGTCCCAGGCCGCGCCTTCTGCAAGCCGTTGACGATGACCTGTTCGCCGCCCTTCAGGCCCTCGGTGACGATGAAATCACCGCCCGCCATGCCGCCGGTTTTCACCGGCACCGGCGCGGCCTTGCCTTCCGGCGTCACGACCATCACGAACTGTCCCTGCGGGTTGGCCTGCACCGCGCGCTGCGGCACACGGATGGCGTTGTCCGCCAGCGCCTGCGGAAAACGCAGGCGCACGAACATGCCGGGCAGCAGTTCGCGTTGCGGGTTGGGGAATTCGGCGCGCAGGCTGACCGCGCCAGTGTTCGGGTCGACCGCCATGTCGGTGAAGAATATTTTGCCGGCCTGCGGATAGACGCTGCCGTCATCCATCAGCATTTCCACGCTGGCCGATTCGGCGCGCCTGAGCTTGCCCGTCTTGACGGCCTGCCTAAGGCGCAAGGCATCCGCGCCGGGCTGGGTGAAGTTGACGTAGATCGGGTCGAGCTGCTCGATGGTCGCCAGCAGCGTGGCCTCGCCCCTGCCGACCAGCGCCCCCTCGGTCACCAGCGCGCGGCCGATGCGCCCGGAGATCGCGGCGGGGACGCTGGCATTGTCCAGGTCTTCCTCGGCGCGGATCAGCGCGGCCTCCGCCTGCTTGGCCCTGGCAAAGGCCAGGTCGTATTCCTGCTGGCTGACCGCCTTGATTTCGAGCAGCGGCTTGTAGCGCTCGACCGTCTGGCGCGCGATCGTCAGGTCGGCACTTGCGGATTCGGCGGCAGCCTTATAGGTGCGCGCGTCGATGCGGAACAGCGGGGCGCCCGCCTTTACATCGCTGCCTTCCTGAAACAGGCGCTGTTCCACCACGCCCTCGACGCGCGCGCGCACCTGCGCCGTGCGGTAAGCCTGCAAGCGTCCCGGTAGATCCTGCGTGAGCGTCGCGCTGCCTACAGCAACCGTAATCACTTCCACTTCGGGCGGCGGCATCGCCGCGCCGGGCGCGCCGGAGGCGGCGGCTTGGTCTTTTCCGCCGCCGCATGCGGCCAGCAGGGTGGTCAGGGCAAAGGGGATGATGCGCAGCTTGATGAAATAAACCATTTTATTTTCCGTAAGTTAAGTCTTGGCACACACAACGAATTGTAGTGCCGTTCCCGCCACATGCCGGTCGAATTGCCGCGCGGCACCAAGCGTATCAAACACCTGTTTGAAATACAACCGCCGGTCGGATCGGCCTAATCCGGCGTCTTGAGGGAAAGCGCGTATTGATAGAGGTCATTGCGGTTCGCGCCGGTGATTGGCACGGCGAGTTGCACGGCCTGTTTCAGGGGGAGTTCGCCGAGCAGCAGCGCAATGGTGCGTTTGGCGCTGTCATCCAGGCCTGCCTGTGGCGGCGGCGCGGCGGCGACCAGCAGCACGAATTCGCCGCGCTGGTTGTTCGGGTTGCTGTTCAGCCAGTCCAGCGCCGCGCCCAGCGGGCAACGGTGGATGCTTTCGAACAGCTTGGTGATCTCGCGCGCGAAGACGATCTCGCGCTCCGCGCCGAACACGGCTTGCAGATCGGCGGTGCATTCGAGAATGCGGTGCGGTGCTTCGTAGAACACCAGGGTGTAAGGGTATCCGGCAAGAGGCTGCAAGGCGCTGAGCCGCGCGGCGGATTTGTTGGGCAGGAAACCGTAGAACAGGAAATGCGGCTCGGCCAGCCCCGCCGCCGACAGGGCCGCTAGCGCCGCATTCGCGCCGGGAATGGGGATGACGCGCAGGCCGGCCTCAAGCACCGCGCGCACCAGCAATGCACCGGGGTCGCTGACGGCGGGCGTGCCCGCATCGCTGACGAAGGCAATGCTCTGTCCGGCCCGCAGCAGCGCGACAATTTTTTCCGCCGCGCCGCGCTCGTTGTGCTGATGCACCGCCATCAAGCGGTGCGCGCCGATACCGTGATGGGTGAGCAGGTGCGCGGTGTTGCGCGTGTCTTCCGCCGCGATTACGTCCGCCGCGCCCAGTATTTCCAGCGCGCGCAACGTAATATCGCGCAGGTTTCCAATCGGGGTGGCAACTACATATAATGCGGGTTCCAACTTTTGCGGATGTTCGTTATGCAACGCTTACCCCTCTCTGTAGTTCTGTGGACTTCGGTTTTAATCGCGCTTTCCGCCTGTGCCTCCACGGTACCGCATACGCGCGAGGATGCAAAGCCCGTCGTTGTTGCGGCTGAAAAAACCGGAAAACCCGCCCCCGTTGCCGTGGCCCCCGAAACGCCGGAACCGCCTGCGCCTGCCGCTGCGACAATCGCGCCAATCAAGGTAGAGACTCAAACGCTGGAGCCTCTTGCTGCCGGGAAACAACCCGCGCTGCCGCCCGGCGACGAGAAGCCAGCACCGCATATCGCGTTGCTGCTGCCGTTGAAATCGGCCGATTTCGGCGCTGCTGCCGATGCGGTGCAACTGGGTTTTCTGGCGGCAGCCAATCTGGAAATAACCAACCCGCACCCCTTCAGTTTGCCGGTGCGGGTTTATGGCAGCTTCGACGAGAGCAAGGACATCGTTACGCTGTATCGCCGGGCCATCGCCAATGGCGCGCGAGCGGTGGCCGGACCGCTGACACGTACCGGGGTCGGTGTGCTGGCGGCCGAGCGGGATATTCCCGTGCCGACCCTGGCGCTGAATATCGCGGACGGCCAATTTGCCGGGCAGTTGTATTTTTTCGGCATGATGGTGGAGGAAGAGGCGCGCCGGGTTGCGCAACTGGCCAGGCAGCAGGACTTGCGCGCGGCTGTCGTCGTCACGACCAACTCGTACCTGTCCACGCGTTTGCAGTTCGCTTTTGAGGACGAATGGCTGAATCTGGGAGGGACGCTTCAGCAGCGGATCGAATTCGACGGGGACACGGCAGTGCTGGCGGGCATTTCCGAGACGCCCGGCGCGATGGTATTTCTCGCCGCCGATGCCGACAAAGCGCGGCTGATCCGCCCCTATCTGCCGGCCATCTTGCCGATCTACGCCACTTCGCGAATCTTTCTGGGAAATAACGACACGCTTGTCAATTTCGACCTGGACGGCATCCACTTTGTGGACATGCCGTGGCTGCTGCAAGCCGACCACCCGGCAGTGATGGTCTATCCGCGTGCCGACCGGCAGCTTTCCACCGATCACGAACGGTTCTATGCGCTGGGCATAGACGCATTCCGCCTGGTTCAATTGATGCTGGCCGGCAAGGTTGGCGACAAACTGTCGCTGGACGGCGTCAGCGGCGATCTGTGGCTCAACGGACAAATTTTTCAGCGCACGGCGATTCCGGCAATATTTACCCAGGGGCAGGCGCAGTTCGGCAATAGCCGCTCCGTTCCCGCTGTGCCGGTATTTCCGGATCAGGCGCCAGCGGCAAGCCGTGAATGACGGCGCGCAAGCCGAACAGCGCGCCGCGCAATACTTGCGCCAGCAGGGATTGAAGCAGGTTGCGCAAAACTGCCGCAGCCGTTTCGGCGAGATTGACCTGATCATGCAGGACGGCGCGACGCTGGTGTTCGTCGAAGTGCGCCTGAGGCGCAATACCGGATTTGGCGGTGCGGCGGCCAGCATCGATGCGCGCAAACAGCAGCGCATCATCCGCACCGCGCAACAATATCTTGCCGGTCTCGCGCACATTCCGCCGTGCCGCTTCGATGCTGTGCTGATCGACAATGACGGCATGCAATGGCTCAAAAATGCGTTCGGGGCCTGATTCGGTTAATATTCGCGCCCGGAGCAGTTGCTAGTTGCTAGCCGTTAGTCGCTGATTAAAAACCTGCGTAGCGGACAACGCCAACTAACGACTAACGACCAACGTCTAACGACTGGCATCAAATACCATGGACATCGACAAACGCATCATCAAGCATTTCAAAGACAGCGCAGAGCTCAAGCTGAAGGTCAAGGACGCGCTGGCCAAGCCTATCGCCGAGGGGGCGCAGGTATTTTTCGACTGCGTCGCCAACGATGGCAAGATCCTGTGCTGCGGCAACGGCGGTTCGGCGGCCGATGCGCAGCACTTCGCGGCGGAATTGCTGAACCGCTTCGAGAAAGAGCGCCCCGGCCTGGCGGCAGTCGCGCTGACCACCGACAGCTCGGTGCTTACCTCCATCGCCAACGATTACGATTTCAACCAGATTTTCTCCAAGCAGGTGCGCGCGCTCGGCCTGCCCGGCGACAGCCTGCTGGCGATTTCCACCAGCGGCAACTCGCCGAACGTGGTCGCGGCGATCCATGCGGCGCACGAGCGCAGCATGCGCGTGGTAGCGTTGACCGGGCGCGACGGCGGCGAAATGGCCGTCGCGCTGCACGCCGACGACATCTTGATCTGCGTGGACGCGAAAAGCACCGCGCGCATCCAGGAAGTTCACCTGCTTACCCTGCATTGCCTGTGCGATGTGATCGATTATCTATTGTTAGGAGAATGACGATGCGAATAGCCCCCCTGTTGATGCTCGCGCTTGCGGCCGGTTCGTTGCAGGGCTGCTTTCCGGTGGTCGCCGCCGGCGTCGGAGCAGGCGTCATGATGGCGCATGATCGCCGCACCAGCGGGGCGTATGTCGAGGATCAGGCAATCGAGACCAAGGCATTCGAGCGCATCCGCAAGCAATACAAGGACAACGTGCATGTGAACGTCACCAGCTACAACCGCAATGTGCTGATCAGCGGCGAAGTGCCGAACGAACAAACCAAGACCGGGATCGCGCAGATCGTGGCCGGCATCGAAAACGTGCGCAATGTGAACAATGAACTGATTATTTCCGGCACCAGCTCGCTGACTTCGCGCAGCAGCGACAGCCTGGTTACCTCGAACATAAAGTTGCGTTTTGTGGAAGACAAGCATTTCAACGCCGATCACATCAAGGTGGTCACGGAGAACGGCACGGTGTTTCTGATGGGCATGGTCAAGCGCGCCGAAGCCGATGCCGCCACCGAAATCGCCAGCACGACCGGCGGCGTGCAGCGCGTGGTCAGGCTGTTCGAATACCTCGATTAACTACGCATCGTGTATTCCGCGCCGGGTTTTGAACGCAAGCTGTGCCGGGCCGGCGAACTCGCCGCGCGGATCGCCGCGCTGCCGCGCCCGCTGGTGTTCACCAACGGCTGCTTCGACGTGCTGCACCGCGGCCATGTGACCTATCTCGCGCAGGCGCGCGCATTGGGCGCATCGCTGATAATCGGCGTGAACAGCGACGCCTCGGTGAAGCGCCTGGGCAAGGGCGGTGACCGGCCGGTCAACCCGCTGCCCGACAGGATGGCGGTGCTGGCCGCGCTGGAATCGGTCAGCTTGGTGGTAGGGTTTGACGAGGATACGCCGCTGAACCTGATTCTCGCCTGCCGCCCCGACGTGCTGGTCAAGGGCGGCGACTGGCAGGCCGACAACATTATCGGCGCGCGCGAAGTGCAAGGTTGGGGCGGCAAGGTGCACAGCATCCCGTTCCTGCACGAACGCTCCACCACCGCGCTGTTGAACAAGATACGCGCGCTATGAGCGGTAGCGGAAAATTACGCAACGCATTCTGAGGAGCAAAAAATGGCCGAAACCCATTTCGGATTTGAAACCGTCGCCGAGGAAGAAAAGGCCAGGCGCGTCGCGGGCGTGTTCAACTCGGTCGCCGACAAATACGACGTGATGAACGACCTGATGTCGGCCGGACTGCACCGCCTGTGGAAGCGCTTCGCAATAGGCGTCAGCGGCGTGCGAGCAGGACAGCGCGTGCTCGACGTGGCGGGCGGCTCGGCGGATTTGACGCGACTGTTCCTCAAGAAAGTCGGCAGCAGCGGGCAAGTGGTGCTCACCGACATCAACAACGCGATGCTGCGCGTCGGCCGCGACCGCATGCTCGACGAAGGCATCGCCACGCCAGTCGCGCAATGCGATGCCGAGCACCTGCCGTTCCCCGACAACTACTTCGACTGCGCCAACATCGCCTTCGGCCTGCGCAACGTCACGCACAAGGATGCCGCGCTGCGCGAGATGCACCGCGTGATCCGTCCCGGCGGGCGCGTCATCGTGCTGGAATTCTCCAAAATTGCCAAACCGCTGGAGCCGCTCTATGACGCCTACTCGTTCAAGTTGCTGCCCAAGATCGGCGAACTCGTCGCCAACGACGCCGACAGCTACCGCTACCTCGCCGAATCCATCCGCATGCATCCGGGGCAGGAAGAGCTGAAGCAGATGATGGAAGAGGCCGGGCTGGAACGCGTCGAATATTTTAATTTGACGGGAGGCGTAGTCGCTGTGCACCGGGGGTACAAACTTTAAGGCCTCCTTCGCAAATGCACTCAGGGTTGTTTTACTGAGATGTATTTGTCATTCTCTGTTTGCGGGTAATTTTGGAAGAACGGGTAGAATATGTGCAAATCGACCACGATTTTCTCTTCCGCCATCTTAGCTGTCGGCTTAACGAGCATTAGCTCCGCCACTGCTGCAGAAAAAGTGGCCTCATACGTTGATCCCACGTGCGCAAATCATGCAGACGGTGAGATTATCAGAACGAAGACGTTTGCTGGAAAGCTTACTGGGTTTGTATGGGGTGATTTTCTACACGGTGAATTTGTTGACAACGAGAAGAAACCACAGAGTCTATTCATTGAAACCAGTGATATTTCCTGCTTTCTTGCGTTACACAAAGGCGAGAACCTGACAGTTACTTTCAATGAAGTTTGCAGATATATTGAAAACGGCGCCGGAATTTACCCAGTTGAAGAGATTATCCAGATCAAAGCGGAGAAAGATAAGTTTGAAGCAGGGAGTATAAAATCCTATTCGGATAAAGATTATGAACATTGCGAAAAATTAGAGAAAAAATACACTCGCGAGCCGTAGCAGCCAGCCTAGCCCGGATGAAATGCAATGGAATCCGGGATAATTCCCCCGGATTTCGCTACGCTGCATCCGGGCTACACATTCCAACATTACCCAATCAATCACAGGAACTACCATGAGCGGTTTACCCAAATGCCCGAAATGCAATTCGGAATTCACCTACGAAGACGGCATCAACTATGTCTGCTCCGAGCCCAAGTAGGGCGCAATAACCAACGGGCATTGCGCCGCTTGAAAACATCAGGCGGAATACGCTCCGCTTTCCGCACTTGCTGCCAACCCTGCCCTTGCATCTCTCCACGATTTTGATGGTGATGCGCATCACATTTGTAATGCGCGAGGTACCCCATAAAAACCGTCACCCTGCCCGCGTTGCGCGTCGAGCCAGCGTAGATGGGTTGAGCAACGCGATACCCATCGTTGAATGTTGGGTATCACTCCGTTCAACCCAACCTAAAAGCGCCTCCCTGATCCGGGAGGCAGCTCGCCTTGCGTGGCGCGATGACATACAATCGCGCCGTCATTTTTCCGGTGTTAAACGATGTATCAGAAACTTGTCCTGGCTACCTGTGTGCTCGCTTTTTGCGCGGTGGTGTTGAGCGCTTATGCGCGCCTTGCCGATGCCGGCTTGGGCTGCGCCAACTGGCCCGCCTGCTACGAGGAAAACACGCTGAAGGAACGGCAGCCTCCGCAGGCTGATGGTACGGGGCATGGAGCGGGGCGCGGCCATACTTCGTGGCAGTGGAAGCTGCATAGCCAGGTAGTGCAACTGCTGGGATTGCTGGCAATCGCGGTATGCGGGCTGGCGTGGAAAAACCGCAATGCATTGCGCCAATCGCCGTTGCTGCCGACCTTGCTGCTGGTGCTGATTGTCTTCATGGCGGCGTTTGGCATCTGGGCTTTCGCGCACCTGCCGCGTCCGGTCATCGTGCTGGTGCATCTGGCGGGCGGGGTGGCGATGCTGATGCTGCTGGCATGGATCGCGCTGCGCCAGATCGCCCAGCCTGCCGCCATCGACGCGGATGTGGCGCAAAAATGGCGCGGCCTGTCGTGGCTGGGCGTTGTGCTGCTGCTGATCCAGATCATGCTGGGCGGCTGGGTGAGCTCCAACTTTGCCGCGCTGGCCTGCACCGGGTTTCCGCTGTGCAATGGCGCGCTGTTGCCGCCGATGGATTTTTCATACAGCATCGATCGCTCCGGCCTCGCGCTTTCCGCGGAAAGGCTGACGGCGATTCACTGGATGCATCGGGTGGGCGCGCTGCTTGTCGTCGTTTACCTCGGCTGGCTGTCCTTCGGGGTTATGGCGGCGAAAGGCTTGCGCAATATCGGCAAGGCCATTCTGGGGTTGGTTGTGTTTCAGGCAGCGCTGGGTATATCCAATGTGCTTTTCGGTTTGCCGCTGCTGGTCGCAGTGTTGCACAACGCGACGGCGATGCTGCTGCTGGTCGCGCTGGTCGCGTTGAGTTTCAGGCTGCGCAATGCGTGAGTAAATCCGTAGCCTGGATGAAGCGCAGCGGAATCCGGGTGAAGTCTCCCGCAAGCATTCCCCGGATTCGGGCCTTCGGCCTGCATCAGGGCTACCTATCGGCTTGCCACATTGACTCTCAGGCAATAGCCTTCAGCAGCATTCGTGTCGCCAATACAAACAGCAGGATGGCAAAGCCGCGCCGCAGCGGTTGCAGTGGCAGCCGGTGGGTCGCCTTCGCGCCGAGCGGGGTGGTGAAAGCGCTGCCGAACATGAGCATGAACAGCGCGGGGAGATAGACGAAACCCAGCGTTCCGGCGGGCAGCGAGTGCAGCATCAGACCGGTGGCGGCATAGCCTATCGTGCCGCCGAGCGCGATGGGGAAGCCGAGCGCGGCCGAGGTGCCGATGGCATGTTTGAACGGGATGTTGTGCCACAGCATGTAGGGTACGCTCAGCGTCCCGCCGCCGATGGAAACCAGGCTGCTGATCGCGCCGATGCCGCTGCCGACCAGCGTCATGCCGGTGCGTCCGGGCAGTTGCCGGGTGGCCTTCGGCCTGAAACCGAGCAGCATCTGCGCGGCGGCAAAGTACACGAACAGCGCGAAAAATACCGACAGGTAAAGTTGCGGGGAGCCGCTGGCAAACAACGTTCCGAGCAGCGTGCCCAGCAGCAGGCCCGGCGTCATACCGCGCACGATGCCCATGTTGACCGCGCCATGCGCGTAGTGCGTACGTGCGCTGGAAGCAGCGGTGTAGAGTATCGCGGCCATCGAGGTGCCCAGCGCGAGATGCAGGTTTTGCTCCCCGCCCAGATGCTGTGCGTCGAACATCCAGCTTAATACCGGCACCAGAATCAGCCCGCCGCCGATGCCGAGCAATCCGGCGAAGAAGCCGACGAAAGCGCCGAGCAGGAGATAGGCTAAATACCATTCCATAAATTCCATTTTCCAATCGATAGCGAAATATCGTAGGGGCGTGATTTATCGCGCCCTTCATGCCTTCAATCGCGCACCAGTTTTTTCAGGATGAAGTTCCACTCCGCCGGGTCGAGCGGGGTGATCGACAGGCGGTTGCCGCGCTGCAAGGTGCGCATCCGCGCCAGCTGCGGATGTTGCCGTAATTCGCCGATGGTAATGAGAGGGATTTTGCGCAGCAGTTGCACATCCACGTTGAACCAGCGCGGCTGTTCCGGCGTTGCCTTGGGGTCGAAGTATTTGCTGTTGCGGTCGAACTGCGTGGCATCCGGATAAATGCTGCTGGCGACTCTGGCAATGCCGGCGATGCCCGGTTCCTTGCAGTTGGAGTGATAGAACAGCGCGCCGTCGCCGACCCGCATTTGGTCGCGCATGAAGTTGCGCGCCTGGTAGTTGCGCACGCCATACCATGCGACGGTCTGGTTTGGCATCGCAGCGAGATCGTCGATGCTGCAATCGGATGGCTCGGATTTCATCAGCCAGTAGCGCATGGTGCTGCCCGCAAATAAAAAGTGCGGCCCGATTAAGGCCGCACTGAAATAAAGCCCCCCGCCTGTGCCGTTGACCCGGCATCTTGAACCTGCGGTCCAAGATGGTCGTTTCCCTGCCGCATCAGGCTCATCCGGATTGGACGTTCACAACAGCAGCTTGATGGGTCGCGACCTAAACTAACATATTGGCTCAAAGAATTACGGGCCTGACGAACACCGCAGGGGACAACTTAGAACAGCGAATCCTGTTCGGCTAACGCCTCATCGATCGCAGCCTGCATGGAATCCATTCTACGCTTAAAGTCCGCAACGTCAATGCCGCGCCCGATTTTTGTGGAGAGCAGTTCGTGGGTGATGTTGAGCGCTGCCATCAGGGCGATGCGCTCGACGCTGGCGATCTTGCCGGCGTCGCGGATTTCGCGCATTTTTTTGTCCAGATAGGCGACCGCATCGAGCAGTTCGCCGCGTTCCTCTTCGGGGCAGGCGACGCGCAATTCGCGGTCGAGCAGCTTGATATCCAGCGTTTTGGTGGCGCCGCTCATGTTTGCTCTTCAGGGAGGGTGGTCAGCAGTTTTTCCAGGCGCGCCTTTGCGCTATCTACCTTGTCGCTGCATTGGCGGTGATTGCTGAGCGCGTGCGCCAGCTCCTGGCGCAATTGATGATTTTCCGCACGCAACTTGCCGCTCGCCTGTATCAGCAGTGCAAGTTTGACTTCCAATGCGGCCAATTCGTTTTCCATGTGCTGACTATAATTTGAAAAGTGCTGATAAGTCAAACGCTAAGCCGGAGTTTTGAAAGCGATTTGTAATTTTTGCCCGGGCCTTTTGCTTGCGTTCGCCGGACTTGTGCTAAAGTGCGCACTGCTTTGAGGTTCTCGTCTGCTTGCAGACGAGTTAAACGGGAAACAGGTGAGGGAAATCAACCCGATGCCTGTGCTGCCCCCGCAACGGTAAGCGAGTGCGGATTTGCCAGTATGCCACTGTGAGTAATCCCCCCAAGGGATCTTATGGGAAGGCGGTAAATCAAGACTTGCGAGCCCGGAGACCGGCCACGGAGCAAAGGAACAGGAGATGCTGCGGGTGGCGCATCGGCACAAATCGAACGGCATCGCCGTCCCTCTTCTGCTTTTTCTGCCCGTGGTATTTCCTGAATTGTTAACGTTCCAGCGGGGACGCTCGGAACTTACTCGGGAAATCATCATGAAACAGAAACTTATCGCTATCGCGCTATCCGGCGCGATGGTCTTCCCTCTTGCCGCCTATGCCGAAACACCCAGCCTGGGTGAGATCGTTGTGACGGCGTCGCGTATGCCGCAGCCGCTCGGCCAATCGCTGGCGCACACCACGGTCATCGACCGGCAGGAGATACAAGCCTCCCAGGCCGCCGACCTCCCCACGCTGCTGCGGCAACTGGCCGGGGTGGAAATCTACCAGAGCGGCGGCGTCGGCAAGCAGAGCAGCCTGTTTGTGCGCGGCACCAACTCCAGCCATGCGCTGGTGCTGCTGGACGGCGTGCGCATCGGATCGGCCACCTCGGGGATGACGGCCATCGACCAGTTGATGCTGGATCAGGTCGAGCGCATCGAGGTGGTGCGCGGCAATGTCAGCAGCCTGTATGGCTCTGAAGGCATCGGCGGAGTGATCCAAATATTCACCCGGCGCGGCAAAGGAGCGCCCGCCTTCAATGTTAGCGCGGGAATGGGGACACACAACACGCAACGTGCGGCGGCGGGGTTCGGCGGCGAGGCCGGGAGCACCTCCTTCGATGTGCAACTGTCCAGGTTCAAAAGCGATGGCGTTTCGTCCATCAAAACCAGCCTGGTGCCGGCGGTCAACCCTGACGAGGACGGCTATGACAACACCAGCTTTTCCGCCAGTGTGCGCCATAAATTCAGCGGCGCTCACAGCATGTCGCTCTCGCTGTTCGAAAGCCGTGCCGACAGCCAGACCGACAACCCCTTCGGTTTGCAGACCGATGCAAACGAAAGCAGGGCCAATATCCGCAAGGTGGCGTTAACTTCCGACAACCGCTTCGGCGAGATATGGCAGAGCAGGCTGCAACTGGCGCAGGGCGTGGACGAAACGCAGAACTTCCTGAACGGCGTCCCGGATATCTGGTCGGGCGCACAGTTCAAAACCACCGGCGACCAGGTGGTCTGGCAGAACACGCTGCAACTGGGCGAGCACAACATGTTGAATGCCGGTATCGAACATCTGGAACAGCGCGTGTCGAGCAGTACGGCTTTCACGCACGCGCGCCGCAGCGACGATAGCCTGTTTGCGGGTTATACCGGCGTATATGGCGCGCAGCAGGTGCAGCTCAATCTGCGCCACGACCGCTACTCCGATTTCGGCAATGCGGATACCGCATTGCTCGGGTACGGCTTCAATCTCAACAATGCCTGGCGCATAACGGCGAGTACGGGCACGGCTTTCAAGGCGCCGACGCTGAACGATTTGTTTTACCCGTTCACCGATTACGGCTGGGGCTTTTCCTATGCGGGCAACCCGAACCTGAAGCCGGAGCGTTCGCGCAACAACGAACTGGGCCTGCACTATGCTGCGGGCAGCCAGCGCGCGGATATTGTGTATTTCGACAATCGCATCCGCGACCTGATCGTCAACAACAACCTGCCCTCCAGCACCATGATCAACCTCAGCGAGGCGCGTATCGACGGTTTTGAAATGGCCTATACCGGGCGGTACGGCGACACGAGCGTGAAAGCGGCGTTGACGCTGCAAGATCCGCGCGATAGCCAATCCGGCCAGACGCTGCTGCGCCGCGCCAGATCGTTCGCCCATCTCGGCATAACGCGGCAGTATGGCGCATGGCAGGCAGGCGGTGAGTGGCAGCACAGCGGCAAGCGCGCCGACATCGATATCAACACCTTCGCGCGTACCACGCTGGCAAGCTACAACCTAGTGAACCTGAGCGCCGCCTATGCGCTGAACAAGCAACTCCAGTTGTCGCTGCGCGTGGACAACCTGTTCGACAGGGACTACATGCTGGCGCATGGATACGACACCGCCGGGCGTACGCTGTTTGCCGGCTTGAGTTACCGCCCGTGATGAATATCGGCAAGGGCGGACATGCCGCCTTTGCTTTTTTTCCGGCTTCGTGTACTGTTGCAACTATTGAGCAAGCGTTAAATTCAGGAGAGATGATGAACAACAACCAAACCAGAACCATGGCAATTTTCGCCATCCTGACCGTGCTGATGGCGGCGACGCGCGACCATCACTTTGGCTCCATGCTGCATCTGCCGGATGCTTCGCTGGCGATCTTCCTGCTGGCCGGACTCTTCCTGCCGCGCATTGCCTTGCCGGTGCTGCTGGCCGAAGCCGGGCTGGTGGATTATCTCGCGATCAACTTCGGCGGCGTGAGCGATTGGTGCTTCTCGCCCGCCTACTGGTTCCTGATCCCGGCATACGCCGTCATGTGGTATGCGGGGCATTTCTATGCGGCGCGCCATAGCCAATCTTGGCGCGGTCTGGCGCTGTTTACCGCGTCTGCATGGCTGGCAACCAGCGCCTCGTTCGTGATTTCCAGCGGCAGCTTCTACCTGTTTTCCGGGCGTTTTTCCGGGATGGGCGCGCTGCAATATGCGGAGAGCATGACGGGGTATTACGGCCAATACCTGACCGGCGCATTCCTGTATTTGTCGATTGCCGCCTGCGTGCAAATCGCCATCACAAATTTATCCGGGCGCTCCGCCCGCGCCTGACCGTTGCCGCTTGCCGCGAGCAGCCTGTTCGCACGCGAGTCAACCATGACGGAAAAAACTGAAGCGGCAGCCGAGCGCCATCGCGCGCGCAAGCAGCACCACAAGGAAATCGTGGATGCCAGGATTTCCGCCGCCACGCAGCAGCGCGGCGTGATCCTGGTGCATACCGGCAACGGCAAAGGCAAGAGCAGCGCGGCGTTCGGCATGGTCGCACGCTCGCTCGGGCACGGCATGCGTGTCGGCGTGGTGCAATTCATCAAGGGCGGTTTGGCCACTGGCGAGGAGACCTTTTTCCGGCGCTTTCCCGAAGTCGAATATCACGTGATGGGCGAAGGCTACACCTGGGAGACGCAGGATCGCGAGCGCGACATCGCCAAGGCGCAGGCCGCCTGGCAAGTGGCGCACGACATGCTGCGCAACCCCGCGCTGCAACTGGTGGTGCTGGACGAAATCAACATCGCGCTGAAGCTGGGATACCTCGATCCCGGCCCGCTGCTGGAGGCATTGAACAACCGCCCCGCGATGCAGCATGTAATCCTGACCGGGCGCGGCGCGCCGGATGTGCTTATTGAAATCGCCGACACCGTCACCGAAATGCGTCCGCTCAAACATGCATTCGATGCCGGCATCCAGGCGCAGGAAGGCGTCGAGTTCTGAACCGGAACTGCGCGCGGCAGCCGGGTGGCAGCCTTTTTCTGCTAAAGTGCGCGCCATGAATATGACCAGCAGCCAGCTCTATTTGCGCCTCCTCGGCTACGTCAAACCATACTGGCGGGCCTTTGCCGCCTCGCTGCTCGGCATGATCGTCGTCGCCGCCACCGAACCGCTGGTTCCCGCGCTGATGAAGCCGATGCTGGACGGGACGTTTGTGCATAAGGATCAGGCAATGATGCGCATCGTGCCGGTGGTCATCATCGCAATTTTTCTGGTGCGCGGGCTGGCAACATTCATCAGCACGTATGCGATCAACTGGGTGGGCAACAAGCTGGTGATGGATTTGCGCGCCACGATGTTCCGCAAACTGCTCGCCTTGCCGACACCCTATTACGACGATCATGCCACCGGCTCGCTGATTTCCAAGCTGACTTTCGATGTCACGCAGGTAACCAATGCCGCCACCTCGGTGGTGACGGTTCTGGTGCGCGACAGCATCGTTGTCGCCGGGCTGCTCGGCTGGCTGTTCTACCTCAACTGGAAGCTGACGTTGCTCACGCTGCTGATGGCGCCGGTCATTGCCTTCATCATCCGCACCCTCAGCAAACGGATGCGCACCAGCAGCCGCGATGCGCAACGTGCGATGGGCGACATCACTCAGGTGATCGAAGAAAGCGTCTCCGCGCACAAAGTGGTCAAGCTGTTCGGCGGGCAGCAGTACGAAAGTGCACGTTTCAACGAGCAGGCCAACTGGGTGCGCCGCTATGCGATGAAGCAGGCGGCGGCGAGCGCCGCGAATGTGCCGATCGTGCAGATGGTTGCCGCCATCGCCCTTGCAGCCATCGTTTATCTCGTCACGCTGCAATCGCAGGCCGACGAGACCACGGTGGGCGGCTTCGTTTCGTTCATCATGGCGATGCTGATGCTGACCGCGCCGATCAAGCGCCTGACCGGCGTGAGCGAGTTTCTGCAACGCGGCCTGGCGGCGGCGGAGAGCGTGTTTGCGCTGCTGGATACCGAGGGCGAAACCGACGATGGCACGGTGCCGATAGGACGGGTGCGCGGCGAGTTGCAGTTCGACAGCGTGCAGTTCTCCTACGCGGCGAATCTGCGCCCTGCCTTGCAGAACATCACGCTGCGCATTGCTGCCGGGGAGAATATTGCACTGGTCGGCGCCTCGGGCAGCGGCAAGACCACGCTGGCCAACCTGGTGCCGCGCTTCTACAGCCCGAGCGGCGGGCGCATTACGTTGGACGGACACGACATCAACGGCCTGACGCTAGCCAGCCTGCGCGCCAATATCGCGCTGGTGAGCCAGGAAGTGGTGCTGTTCAACGATACGGTTGCTGCCAACATCGCCTACGGCCAGATGCGCGAAGTGCCGGAGGCGGAGATCATCGCCGCCGCAACTGCCGCGCACGCGATGGAATTCATCCGCGAATGGCCGGCAGGGCTGAATACCCTGGTCGGGGAGCGCGGCGTGAAGCTGTCCGGCGGGCAGCGCCAGCGCATCGCCATCGCTCGCGCCATCCTCAAGGATGCGCCGATTCTGATTCTCGACGAGGCGACTTCCGCGCTGGATTCCGAATCCGAACGCCATGTGCAGGCCGCTCTGGAAACCCTGATGCGGGGGCGCACCACGCTGGTCATCGCGCATCGCCTGTCCACCATCGAAAAGGCGGATCGCATCGTCGTGCTGCAAAAAGGCGAGATCGTCGAGATCGGCACGCACCGCGAACTACTGACGAAAGACGGCGTGTATGCGCAGTTGCACAGCATCCAGTTTGCGGTGGCCGCCAAATGAATAGGCCGTGATGGAAGCGGTTACCGTCCTGCTCTGGATGGTTGCAGCGCTGCTGGTGATGGCGGGCATCGCGGGCTTGGCACTGCCCGCCATTCCGGGCGCCGCAGTACTCTTCGCCGGTCTCGTTCTGGCGGCCTGGATCGAAGATTTCGCATATGCGGGAGTTGGCGTCTTGTCGATCATCGCCGCCCTGGCCGTTCTGACTTATGTTGTAGATTTCGCTGCGGGCATGCTGGGAGCCAAGCACTTCGGCGCATCGCGGCGCGCCATGGCGGGCGCGATGCTAGGCGCAATCCTGGGAATCTTTTTCGGCCTGCCCGGCCTGCTGTTCGGCCCCTTCGCCGGCGCGGCTATCGGGGAATTTTCCGAGCGGCATCATATCGGGGCGGCAGGCCGGGCAGGCGTGGGTGCCACGCTCGGGCTGGTGCTGGGTGTCGCCGCCAAGCTGGCGCTGGCTTTTTCCATGCTTGCCGTATTTGCGGCAGCGCGTTTCATGATTTAGATCATGGTGCCTGAATGCGCGCTGCCATATGCTCGTATTGCCGCATCGGGTTGACGCAGCAGCGGCGAAAGTCTAAATTGTGCTGCCCAATCAAACAAAATAGGAGATCAATATGGCCGTTCTTGTCGGTAAAGCTGCTCCCGATTTCAATGCCGTTGCCGTGATGGGCAATAACGAAATCAACGAGACATTCAACCTGAAAAAATATATAAACGGCAAATATGCCGTGATCTTTTTCTACCCGCTGGACTTTACTTTCGTCTGCCCTTCCGAGCTGATCGCCTTCAATCATCGCCTGGACGAATTCAGGAAACGCAACACGGAAGTGATCGGCGTCTCGATCGATTCGCAATTCACCCACCTAGCATGGAAAAATACCCCCGTCGAAAAGGGCGGTATCGGGCAGGTTCAATATCCGCTGGTCGCCGACATCAAACATGAAATCTGCAAGGCCTACGACGTGGAGTTCGATGTTGCCGGCGTGGCGTTCCGCGGCTCGTTCCTGATCGATCGCGCCGGCACAGTGCGCCACCAGGTGGTGAACGACCTGCCGCTGGGCCGCGATATCGACGAAATGCTGCGCATGGTGGACGCTTTACAGTTCCACGAAGAGCATGGCGAGGTCTGTCCGGCAGGCTGGAGCAAAGGCAAGGCGGGCATGAACGCTTCATCAGATGGCGTGGCGAAATACCTGGCCAATCACGCCAAGGAGCTGTGACCCGCTTCGCATGGGTTTGGCCTGCCGCTTCGGGCGATTTTCCAGCAGGGTATAGTCGCACCAACTGCCCTCGATTCGGCGGCAGCGCCTGTGGCATGAACCGGGACGGCCCGCATTGATCCGCCCACAATCGGAACTTCACCATCCCGGGCGGCATCGTGGCGAGCCACGCCGTAAGCGCCCGCTTTCTCAATCAGGACCGCGGGAATTGGCCGGGAGATAATGGCCGTCTGGCGACGCGCTACTGTGCCAGACCGGTTGGCGTGAAGCTGTAGTCATGGGTTTGCAAAACAGTTTTCATCAGCATATCTTCTTCCATGATGTGCCCGACTATCCAATCGCCGAGGAATCTGGAATACTGCTTCGCGGTGCTGCCCGACCATGAACGGTTCTTCGCCGCCGCTTCCTTCTTCATGCGCTGGAATTCCTTCAGCAATTTTTCGTGTTCCAACTTGTTTCGGGCAAAGTCGTAATTGACCGCCCGCGCAATTGTTTCCTCGTTTTCAAAATGGGCGCATAGCCAGTGTTCGAACTGCTCCAGTGCCAGCAGCAGCGCCGCGCTGTCCTTTGTCTTGATTATGGCGCTCAGATCGTTGACCATAATTAGCAAATTTTTGTGCTCCGAATCGATAATCGCATTCCCGACACTCAAGTGCTTTCCCCATTTCAACACGCTTGCCCCCTAAGCAAAAAATTTATGGTTTTCAGTCCAGCCGCTTAGAGCCTATTCCGGGTATCGGTCGCAGCCCTGTAACCGGCAGCGCGCTCGAGCGGGATTTTTTAACAACCGGAAAAATGCTTGACGGCCTTTTCACCCCCACGCGCATTATATCGACAGAATCCATGCGCAAGAAACGGGCGAGGAAGGCAAGTTGCCCGGCCCGTGCGCAAAAGCGGCAGACACCTGTTCTAATAGGCTTTAGATGGCGAGCCGATGCAATACATCTTACTGGGTGTTTTTTTGTCGTAATACTTGATGAGCACGCCGGAACTCGGTGCGCGCCACCTTTCAGCGCCCATCTGCTTATATTCAATCCCCATGACGCTTCTGACATTTGCAATCAATTTGTCGGGGCTGTCTTTAAACGTAGCGCCAATAAAATCCCGGCCCACCCCGACAAAAACATAGTCAGATGAAGAATTAAAAATATTCTCGTTCACTTTCCACCAGTTTGCGCCTCCGGCGCTGAATGCGGGCGCACCAAAAAATCTCTCCATATAGCCATTGAAATAATCTGCACTCACCTGATCGTTACATACGAGCGCTGAACCGATCACGATCGAGAAGTGGTTTGGGGCCGCGCACGCCAAGCCGCTCAGCAATAGAGATAGCGATATCAAAATCAACTGGCCCATCATCAAAATCATGCCGACCCTCCTGCCCGTACTATAGTTTAGAACGCCTGTCCGGGTTGAGCTTCCGTTAATGCTCACTTTGCATGTATATTGCCGGGTGCATCCGGGACGCAGACTACAAGGAGTGCATAACCATGAGAAAGGTTTCAGGTACTGGTATTGCGGCAGCCCTGGCGCTGTTTTGCTGCATTGGAATGGTTCCATGCGCCTATGGCCATTCCCTGGTCTTTGGCCCGGAATTGTTTTTCAGCGAAACTGGCAAAACTCAACGCATTGTGAAGAGCTTTTCCGTCGATGATGTCAGCCAGAAATTTTTCATTTCGATACAAAGCAAAGCAGGCGGTGAACCGGAGGCGGGCTGCGGCACAATCACCGTAAACGGTAAGCCAATCTTTGCGGTCGATGAAATGGGCGGGAAGTACAAGATGCTCACGAAGCCCATCCAACTGCAAAAGCAGAACCAAATTTCAGTCGACGTGTCGGGCGAAATCACGGCGCCGGTTATCGTAACCATAATGAGCCTGAAAGAGCAGACCGTAACCGCCAAAGTACCGCCTATCGGCAAGGCGGTCGATCTCGATGGATATGCGTCGGTCGTGTTTCCCGCCGGCACTTTCCAGGATACGCGGGAAGTCAGGATATCTGTCGCGGCCTCTCCTGCTGTTCGGGATATTTTTCAGACCGGCGCAGCGGGGCCGCGCCTGCCGTATGAGATCAGAATAAACTCCGGCGGCAAGGCACCGGAAAAGGATATCGAGGTCAGCGTGAAGTACCCCGACTCTTTCTTTGCTTCGCTTTATCAAATTCATGTATTCGCCCATATGTACGAAAACCCGGATGAGCCGGATATGCATGACAAGTTTTTTCTGCTCAGTTCCGGATTGGACGATAAATTGAACATGGCCATGACCACGCTGCCGAGGCAGGCTTTCTCAACCCGTCATGGCAGAAAGGGCACTTACGAAGCGATAATCACCGTTGGGCTGATTCATTAACACCGACTGTGCATCGGCAGGCACACCGCCGCCCCACGGTTCAAGAACGGCACGACCGGAATCTGGGTAATTCAAACAGAATCGGCAGCTCACGCCAAACCCCAGATAATTCATGTCCTGTTCGAACGAATAATTGACGGCGCGCGCGCCCACCCTGATTGATGCGACAAAGAGCTGGAATACTGTCGTCAAGCTTGCTAAGCTTTGCTTTCTCACAATTTTGCCGGGCGATTGGCAACGGATGTAAGCTGCCGTTCTGGCATGGCACCCGCCTTCAGGAAAGGGATAATGATGAAACGAAATATCATCTGCTTGAGCCTGGTCTGGGGAACAATGTTTGCGGCGCTCGCACCCTCCGCGCAGGCGGCGGAGCGATCCGGAGCCGTTGCGCTGAACCGCCCGCCTCTTGAAACCCAGCAAGGCCGGTACTTCCGCTGGGCCGCTCCCAGGGGATGGATCGCGAAAGAAACCACCAACGGGGTGGATCTCTTTGCGCCTGACGGAAAAACGTTCGCTTCGAGCGCGCTTCTGCACGGCAGCTTCGGCCACATGACGCCGCGCGACTTCCTGGTCATGACGATGAGACAAGTGAACCCCTCGGCGCGGATCGAGGGAGCCAAGGCGCTGCCCAGCCAGCCGGGGATATGGGGGCCGTGGCAACTGGAGGATTTCGCTCTCTCCGGAAACTACAAAGGCACATCCGTGCGCATGCGCGCCACGGTCGGATTGAGTGCGGGATATGGCCGCTACTCCGCGACGATGAACCTGTATCAGGCGCCTGCGGCAAGCTGGGAGCGCGACAAGTTGTGGTTGCCCGCAGTGGCGCAATCCATCGTCGTGACCAATGCGCGGCAGGTAGCAGGGCAAGATTCAGTGATGCTGCCGCGCAACAATCCGCTCGACAACTCCGGGCTCATCGAATCCTGGCACCAGAAAGGTTTGTCCGAAGACCGTATCTCCCAAGGACGGCGCGAAGGAACGATGGGATACACGCGGCTCGAAGACCCGACCACCGGTCAACGCTATGAAATGCCCCTCGAAGCCTATGACGGCACGGCAGGCGGATACCGTAATCCGAAGCGCCCAACCGAACTGCTGAAAAAACTTCCACCGGGGCACTGAAACTGGGGCGCGCCGGGTATTGCGCGCTACGCAAACATGGCATCCCCGCAGTTATTTATCGGTGCATCGCGCCTGGCTCGAATATTTCAGTTCAACTGCTTGAACTGCACGCCTTGCATTCCGCCTTCCAAAAAACGAATACGACCATCTATTTATTGTATTCCCGATTCTCAGCGCTTCCCGAACAAACCGTCGAACGGATATTGCCTGATGGAGTGCAACCCTTTGGGGCTCAATCTTCCGGCTTTCTGACTCTGCGTCATTGAGGGGAAATTTTTGCCGTGCGAATCCCTTTTGATTATTCAGACAGGCCGACGGCCTTTTCTGCGTAGCGACATCCGCCCCAACAAGCCGTCTTTAATGATGAACTGGTGCCAGAACGCTCCCAGTATATGTGCCGCCGCCACCGCCATCAGCACCGTCATCAACGTGTCGTGCGTCACGTGTGCCATTGCGCTGGGGCCGGAGTATTTTTCCGGTAGCAACTTGGCGTCGATCGTCACCAGAGCTACGCCCACGCCGCTCGTCAGCAAGGTCATGAATCCGGTAAGCGGCAGCAACACCAGCAGGAAGTAAAGCGTTTGATGGATTTCTTTGGCGATCATGCCCATCAATGAGTTGCTCACCGGCTGCGGGATATTGTCCAAGCTGCGATAAATCATGCGCATGATCGTCGCTATCAGCACTGCGCCGCCCACCAGCGCGTGCGCAAGATAGCCGGCCATCGTCGCGCTTTTTTCATTACGCTCATCGACCAGAGTATCCCCGAGATACCAGGCTGCGACCAGCAGCGCCAACGACAGCCAATGAACTATCACCATGCGCTTGCTGTACGGCTCCCTGATTCTTTCGGCAGACAATGCTGAATGTTCGTCAGGCAAACGATTATTAAGGGTTCTCCACAGATTGCGCACATAACAAACGGCAAAATAAACGGCCGCGCCGGCCATGATGGCCAGCACGATCATCCAGTACCACAGTTCAAGAATGTTCTGGATCATGGCTCTTGCCCATTGTGAGGAAAATCTCGCCAAGCGATCGATCAAGCGGGGCCGCCGACCCGGCGGTCAAAAATGTTTCGAGCGCAGCTCCATGGATTTATCCATTAGCTTGGCAATTTTTCAGGCCTGCATACGTGTTTTTCTTTATGCACTTTTTTGCCGCACTTTGCACAAACAAAATTTGGATCGGCCTGTTTTTTGGCACGTTTCTCCGCACCCTTTGTTTTGCACATGGTTTTCGACATAAAGCCCTTTCAATGCCGACAAAGAGCGTACCCTAACCCGCACCGCACAGATGGTCAATATGACGAAATCTCTAGTGTAGAGTTGCACGCTATCTGGAACTTATGTCAACCGCAAGAGTTGCACTTGGCCGAACTGCAAGATACCAAATTGCTGCCGCACAGCGGGCGCCGTCGGTTGTCATGGACGCCTGGTTCGTATTTTGTTTTCAGTGAGCACGACGCAGCTACCGCCCCAATCGGCCGAGATACATAGCCAATTCGGCCCATGCATTCTCCAAAGTCCAGGCCAACCAGCCCCGCCGCCCGTAATGAAGGCAGGCGCGAAGAATTGCTTTCTCCGCAGCGAGCCGCTAGCATCCGCAGAAGCAAAGATCATGAAAAACAACCTCCCCATTGATAATCCGCCCAAAACCAAGTTGCAGGCCGCTGCAAAGCGGCTTGCGCTGCCGATCCATGCGGGCAAGGGCAGATTCCAAGCAGCGATAGACGATACCCGCAGCCACCGCTCTCTGCTCGATGCAGCTGACGATGCCCAACCCCGCCATCTGCAACTGGTCGCCTTCGACAAGGATTTCCGCCGCTTGATGAAGCACAGCATTATGGTGTCGCCCGCAACATGATTTCCTTCAACCAGGTCATTAAACGCTACCCCAGCGGCTACGAGGCGCTGAAGGGCGTTACTTTTGACATCGCCGAGGGCGAGTTGGTGTTTCTCAGCGGGCACTCCGGTGCGGGCAAGAGCACGCTGCTCAAGCTCATTGCCGCGATCGAGCGCCCCAACTCCGGTAGCGTGCTGGTGAATGGCCAGAACGTCGGCGCGCTGAAAGGCGGCGCATTGCCCTATCTGCGCCGCAACCTCGGCATCATCTTCCAGGACCACAAGCTGCTGTTCGACCGCAGCGTGTTCGACAACGTGCTGCTGCCGCTGCAGATCTGCGGCTTCGACCACCGCGAAAGCGGCAAGCGGGTGCGCGCCGCGCTGGACAAGGTCGGCTTGCTCAAACGCGAAAAGGCCAACCCCATCGCGCTGTCCGGCGGCGAGCAGCAGCGCCTGTGCATCGCGCGCGCCATCGTCAACCGCCCGTCCATCCTGCTTGCCGATGAACCGACCGGCAACCTCGATGCGGACTATGCGCGGGAGATCATGGCGATCTTCAACGCCTTCCACCAGGTCGGCGCCACGCTGCTGATCTCCACACATGACGAGAGCGTGCTGCAGGACAGCGGTGTGCGCAGGCTCGTGCTGAAAGAGGGCGTGCTGCAATGACGCGCGCCTTCGCCCAACACCTCGGTGTGCTACGCGCCGTGCTGCGCCGCATGTTCGCCTCGAAGCTGGGCGGCTTCCTCAACATCCTGGTCATCGGCATCGCGCTCAGCCTGCCAGCCGGCATGTACCTGCTGCTGCAGAATGCGCAGGGGCTGGTCGCGCAATTCTCCGGCACACCGCAGATCAGCCTGTTTCTGGAGATGAGCGTGAAGGCGGAAGACGTCGAGCGGCTACGCGATCAGCTTGCCCGGCACCCGGCCATCGCCGGCGTCGAATTCGTCCCCCGTGCTCAGGCGCTGGAACAGCTCAAACAAAGCACCGGGCTGTCCGACCTGATCGGCGGGCTGCAACAGAATCCATTGCCGGACGCCTTCATCGTCCATCCCAAGCCGGGCGATGCGCAGGCGCTCGATACGTTGCGCGGCGAGCTGGCGAAGCTGCCGAAAGTCGGCGAGGCGCAACTCGATTCGGCCTGGGCCTACAAGCTCGAAGCCCTGCTCAAATTTGGTCGGATCGGGGTGCTGATCCTCGCCAGCCTGCTCAGCCTTGCGCTGATCGCCATCACCTTCAATACCATCCGCCTGCAAATCCTCACGCAGCGCGACGAGATAGAAGTTGCCAAACTGATCGGTGCGACCAATAGCTTCATCCGCCGTCCGTTCCTGTATTTCGGCGCGGCACAAGGCCTGCTCGGCGGCATCGTGGCGTGGCTCATCGCCGCCGCCAGCCTGCTGCTGCTCAACACGCAACTAGACGCGCTCTCGCAGCTCTATGCGAGCCAGTTCGTGCTGCGCCCGCTGTCGTTCGGCGACAGCCTGTCGCTGCTGTTGTTCTCGGTCTACCTCGGCTGGCTTGGGGCGTGGCTGTCGGTGGCGCGGCACCTGTCGCAGATCGAGCCGCGCTGATAGCACCGGAAGCAGATTTGGCGAACGGCGGGAGAGTGCCAGCAACGGAACGTCATGGGTGGCACTGTAACCGCTCGGTTCTCGGCCTTATGTGAAGATTTACATAAGGCCGAGGGGATGACATCCACTGTTGCCAGCTGTCGGCTCGTTAGCGGGAGTTGGGCTAGGACATTTTCTGTCAGTTCAATTCATAACTTCTGCATTTGATTTGGGTTATATTGTCCGCCGAGCCGCAGCATCATCATTTTTCAGGAGAAACAACCATGTCGCTTCTGTTCTCAAAGACCACACTTGGACAACTCGCGCTGCAGAATCGCCTGGTGATGTCGCCGATGACGCGCAACCGCGCCATTGGCAATATCCCGAACGAACTCATGGTGGAGTATTACGCGCAACGGGCGAGCGCAGGGCTGATCATCACCGAGGGCACATCGCCGTCCCCCAACGGGCTGGGCTACCCGCGCATTCCCGGCATCTTTTCTGCGGCGCAGGTGGCGGGGTGGCAGCGCATTGCCGATGCGGTTCACGCGCAGGGCGCGAAGCTGTTCGTGCAGCTCATGCACACCGGGCGCATCGGCCATGAGCTCAACCTGCCTGCGGGCGGGCGTGTGTTGGCGCCGTCGGCAGTGGCGGCTGCCGGCGAGATGTATACCGACGCCGAAGGGATGAAGCCGAACGCCGTGCCGCAGGCCATGACCGATGCGGACATCAGTACCGCCATCAAGGAGTTTGTGCAGGCTGCGGAAAATGCCGTGGCGGCGGGGTGCGATGGCGTCGAGCTGCATGCGGCGAACGGCTATCTGCTCGAACAGTTCATCCGCCCGAACTCGAACCGGCGCACGGACCGCTATGGCGGCTCGATCGAGAACCGCGCGCGCTTCGTGCTCGAGGTTGTCGAGGCGGTGATCGTCGCGATTGGCAAGGACAAGGTCGGCATACGCCTGTCGCCGTTCGGCGTATTCAACGACATGCCGCTGTATGACGCGATGGAGGCTGAGTACACCTGGCTGGCGAAGCAGCTCGACATGCGCGGGCTGGCCTATGTCCACCTCGTCGATCATTCGGCGATGGGCGCGCCGCCGGTACCCGATTCGATCAAGGCGGCGTTCCGCGGCGCGTTCAAGGGGACGCTGATCCTTTCCGGCGGCTATGACTTGGCGCGTGCCGAGAGCGATCTGGCGGCGGGCAAATGCGATCTGGTCGCCGTGGGGCGGCCGTTCCTCGCCAACCCGGATCTGGTCGCGCGCTGGAAAACCGGCGCGGCGCTGAATGCGCCCGATCCCGGCACGTTCTATACGCCGGGGCCGAAGGGATATACCGACTACCCGGCATTAACATAAAACTCGCGTAGCGGTTCGTCCGCTCCTTCTAGCGCCGGGAGTTAATCGGCGACATGTCCGCTTGCTGGCCCGGTCGAATGGCTATGCAGCGCCAAGATGCGCAACACTGCACTAAGGACGCGCTGATTTATTCGGTTTCGTCGTTCCCGCGAAAGCGGGAACCCAGTTAAGTAAAGGCACTGGATCCCCGCCTTCGCGGGGATGACGAATAAATCAGCGCCTCCCTAATTTGACTGTGTCAATAAATGCCAAATACTGCCGATAACCCGGTCATCTTCTTTCATGAGGGCGATGTCATGGCTATCGACGACGAACTGGAGCGCTACCTTGAACGGTTGGCTGGGGTGTTGGGCCA